>Ga0068867_100000034_pt1 | contig 81468 bp, 74 predicted proteins | sample KBSMisM32_FD_65649 | JGI IMG/M metagenome (GOLD analysis project Ga0068867, IMG submission 65649) | Miscanthus rhizosphere microbial communities from Kellogg Biological Station, Michigan, USA - KBS Miscanthus M3-2 | ecosystem: Host-associated > Plants > Roots > Rhizosphere > Soil ...
GGCCCTCGATGCCGAACATCGGCAAGCGGGCGGCCGCCAGCTTGATCGCCAGCGGCAGTCCGTCCAGTTGCCGGCACAGCGCGATCACGCCCGCCAAGTTGTGTTCGTCGAGTGTGAAGTGGCGGTCGACGCGCTGCGCCTCGTCGACGAGCAAGGCCACCGCGCCGTGCGTGCGCGCTTCGTCCAGCGTGCAGTCGGCAGGCGGGACGGCCAGCGGTTCGAGCCCGAACACGCGCTCCGCAGTCACCTGCAAGGCAGACTGGCTGGTGACCAGCATGCGCACGCCGGGGGTGCTGGCCAACACGATGCCGGCCAGTTGCGCCACTGCCTCGGCCAGATGCTCGGCGTTGTCGAAGACGACCAGTACTTGTAACTGGCGCAGCGGCGCGAGGAGCGTTGGCAGGGCATCGTCTTGACCCGTGGCGGGTAGCCGCAGCGCCTGGATCAGCAAGCGTGGCACCAGTGCCGGCTGGGCGACGGCGGCCAGGTCGATCCAGACCGCGCCATCGCGCATCGCGCTGCGCCGTGTGTGGGCCGCGACCATGGCCAGCGCCGTCTTGCCGACGCCCGCGGGGCCGACGATGGTGACCAGCCTGTGCTTTTGCAGCAGGTCGTCGAGTTCGGCACTGTCGGCCGCCCGGCCGAGCATCAGCTCCGGCGGTATCGGCAGCGGGGCCAACGGGTCGTTGGCATGTTGATCCACTGCGCAGGGGGGTGCAGGCGCAGGGACAGGTGCGTCGGAGGGCAACTCCTCCACCGGCAGGCCGAATCGGTATCCACGCCGAGCGACGTTGACGATCGCCTCGGGCCCCAGCACCTTGCGCAGCACCGATACCTGCACGGCGAGGTTGTTGTCCTCGACCACCAGACCAGGCCAGGCCGACTTGAACAGATCGTCCTTGCTTACCACCTCGCCGCGGCGATGCACCAGCGCGAGCAGCAGGTCGATGGCGCGCGAACCCAGCGCGACCGGCTGGCCGTCCGACAGGAGCATTCGCTCGAAGGCGAGCAGTGTGAATGTGCCGAACCGGAATCGGGGGAGCATGAAGAGGCTGTTGATCGACGCAGTTCGCGAAGCCCGCGATGTGCGAGATTGTCGTGGTCAAGGGCCCCTGTGGGAATCGTAAAAAAGTGTCTATCCCTCGATGCGATCGTTGACAAACACGCGGCTCGGTGTCTTGGCCGGTTGCTTTCCGGTGGTTGCGGCTTCGTACGGGGTGCGGGCTTGGGCGAATGGAAAAAGGGGCCGGATGGCCCCTTCTCTTGATCGTGGGTTGTGGTGTTCAGCCCATCAAACGGCAGACGCTTGGTTCCTGTTGGTGCTTGTGGAACCAGGAGCCGGGAACGGGCATCAAGCCCGCCGCCTATCGGGACTTGTTTTCTTCCGGCTTGGGCGCGTCGGGCTTCTTCGGATCCTGGCGTGCCTTCAATTCGTCGAGGTTCTTCTGGCTCATTTCCAGGTCGGCGATTTCCTTCTTCACGTCCTCAAGCTTCGTTTCCTGGATGGCGATGTTCTTTCGCAAGGCTTTGGCGTCATCTTCCGATTTCTTGAGATCGCCTTGGACGTCGTTCAATCTCTCCCGGTTGAACTGCAGTTGGTTGGGTTCCAGCTTCTCCGGGGTGGAAAGGCTCTTCTTCAGGTCTTCGGCGAGGTGTTCGTTACTCTCGATAGTTGCCAACTTCTGCTTGTTCTGGCCCAGGCCGTCCTCGAGAGCTTTCCGTCGACTCTGTGCGGTCTGGAGGTCACCCTTGTTCGCATCGTCCGGCATCGACAGGTCGGCCACGTTCTTGGGGTGCTTGAACGATTCGTCTTCCTTCAGCCCGCTGAAGTCTTGCTTCTGGCCGTTGATGAAGACGGGCTTCTGCTCGGGGTTGTCGAAATAGCCTTGAACGTTGGCGGAACGGCCGCCTCCCTTGCCGTCCTTGCCTTCGTTCGTGACGACGAGGTCCTGGCCCTTGCGGTAGGCGTCCCAGTTCTCGACGCCCTTGATGTGGGCGGGAGACGGGCTATGGCCTGCGCCGCCGGTGGGTTGTCCATGGCCTGCTGCAGGACCAGGGAGGCCGCCTGCCACCGACTCGCCCGGGGCGCTGCTGCCCTGCGGGTTGGCGGGGGAGCCCATGAACTTGGACATGATGGAAGCCAGCAGCTGCTGCAGTTGGCGCGGCAGGCCTTGCAGTACCGGCGATTGGGCCGAGGACTGCGTCTGCGGTGTGTCGACTTCGCTGCCGCCGAGGCCTTGCATGGCGAAGTTGTTGCTCTTTGCGTTGACTGGCTTGATCGACAGGGTATCAGTCATGATTCGTTTCCTTCTCGTATTTGCTTTGTGTGTGCGGCACGCCGGGCTTCAACCACAAGCGGGCCAGGCTGTGGGCGGCACAACGGATGCGCCGCCCGCTGGAGGGGCCGGATGACCCCTTCTCTTTTCTCTTGATCGCGGCTGACTGCGTTCAGCCCATCAAACCGTAGATCATGTTGGCCGCGGCGCGGCGTTTCTCATCCACAGGGTTTTCCGCGCGTTCGTACACCTGGCGAAAGATGTCGGCGGCCTGCTCGGGCGTCCGGGCGCCCTTCATCGCATCCAGCGTGCCCTTTTCGCTCGTCTGGAGTTCGTGCTTGAGCATCGCGTAGTTGGCCTCCGGACTGCCCGGATCCATTCCATTCTGCTGGCAGAAGTTGAGGTAATTCTTCTTGCGGTCGTAGCTCCATTGCGCCCAACCGTAGCCCTTGTCGCTGCCGTTGGGGTCGCCGATGGCGCCACCCTCGTTGATGTTCGGGTTCATGCCCCAGCTCTCGTGGTACAGGTTGCCCACGATGCCGGCAGCTCCCTCCTTGGAGAGGCCGGGAAAGTCCTTCATCAGTTTGTCGGCGACCGTGACCGCCATCTTCTTGCTGTCGGCGTCCGATAGGCCGCCTGCGCCCGCTGCGCTGCTCAGCTCGCTGGTGCCCACGCCGCCGTTGCGGGGCAGGTGGCTGCCTTGGCCGGCGCCGTGCGGCGTGCAGGAGCCCGGGCCCATGCCGCGGCCTGCGCCGCCCGATGGCGGGCCTCCGCAGCCGCCACGTGGCGAGGCGCCGCCGCCGCCCAAGGCCGGGAAACCGCCGCCACCCAACGGCGAGGCGTCGTCGTCGCCGCCGAGCAGGCGGGCGAGGTCCTGCGCGATGTCGTTGGCGCCTTGCTGCTGGCCGCCGCCGGCCATCTGCTGCACCTGCTGCAGCAACTGCGACAGGATGGACAGCAGCGGCGCCATCGCCGACATCATCTGGCCGATGGATTGGAGCAGCAGCTTGCTCGGGTCATTGGAGGTGTCCGACGATTCCGTGCTGGCGTCGTCGGACAGGGGTTGGAAAGGGTTGATCCACGGCGAGCCCCGCCCAGAAGCCTGGGGCGAGTCGTCAATGGAAATCGTGATGCGCATGGTGGGTTTCCTTTCTTAGGCTATCGATCACAGGCCGGACAGGCGAGTCACTGATCCTGGTCATCGTCTTGATGGTTGCTGGAATGGCTGGGGTCCTCCGACTCCTCGGTCTCGCTGACTTCGTCGTCTTCGCCTTCCTCTTCCTGGGTTTCCGCGCACTGCATCTCGTCGCAGTTGGAGGTGGCAGGCGTGCTGTTGCCGGAAGCGGACGGGCAACCCCCCGGCGAATCACCGCCTTCCAAGTCGCCGGGTTGGTTCTGCGAATCGTCCAGCTGGTTGCCGAGCGTCTGCGCCGGGTCATTGGCCTTTTGCTCGGTGCGACCTTGCAGCAGCGGCAGAAGCTTTTCCAGGAGTTTCTTGATGGCCTCCTTGATGCCTTCGGGGGATTGGGACTGGTCGAGTGAGCCCGGGGCATCGGCCGCGGTGGTGGAGATGTCTTGCGACGCGTACGCGGACCTCGGCGAAGAGACCGGGTCGATTGCAAAGTCGTTTGCCATGATGAACTTCCTTGATGTCTTGTTGAACGATGAATGACGTTTCCGGCCGTGAGTTCGCTGCGCCGGGTTCGTCGTGGAGCGGCAGCCGCTCTGGGCAGAAGCCGCCGGTGCCTGCGATGCAGGCGACACAATGAAGTGATCCGGGGGGTACTCCCTGCCAGATGGGGGCAGCCATGCACATGGGTCCATTGAACTGCCCCCGCTGGCCCGATGCGATGGGGCCGCGAAGCACGATGCGCGGGTGCGAACGCGGGCTGCGCATGGTGGTCTGCAGTGCCAGTGATGACGGCTGTACGGTGGGCTTTTCAGAGTCCGGATTGCTCGGCGGCCTCGAGGACCTTGTCGATGTGTTCGCCCTTGCCGGTTCCCGTGGGCGTGGTGTTCAGGTTGTTGATGTCCACGCCGTTGGGTCCGGAGTTGTAGGCGCGCAGGCCAGCCTTGATGTTGTCGCCGTAGGGCTTCGACAACTCCTTCAAATACTTGGCGCCCGCCATGATGTTGTCGGCCGGGTTGTTGATGTTGCCGCCCCCATGGGCCTGGAACTCGCCGTCGCCGATCTGCATGAGTCCGCCCCCCGGCGTGTCGGGCTTGCCCTTGGACTCCTGCCAGATCATGCCGGCGAGGATCTTGGGGTCGATCCCGGTGGCGTTCGACGCACGCGCGATTTCGTTGTGGTACTTCTGCGCGACCTGTTGCGGCGTCGGGTCCACGGTCGATCCCCACTTGAAGGCATCGGTCGGCGCTGCGGTCGATGCCGCGGGCGTCGCGCTTGTTGCACCCGCCTGGTTCGGAGTGGTCGCGCTCGCCGGCACATTCGCCGATGCCGCAGGCGTTGAAGCGCCAGTGGAGCTATCGGGCGACGCCGAGGGTGTCGTCGGTGCAGTCGGTGTGGCTGCCGACGGCGGATAGGCCGCTGCCGAAGGCCCCGACGGGCCTGCTGCCGATGGTCCCGATGGCCCTCCTGCCGATGGCCCCGTGGGTGCACCGCCCGCGCAACCGCACAGAGGCGATGAAGCGTCAGGCCCTGGCAGGGCATCGCCCAGCGATTGGCCGGCGGGACTGCCGTCCATCGCACCTGAGCCGTCTTGGCCCTGGAGCAGCGGCGCGATCGCCGACAGCAGGGGCGCAATGGACGACAGCAGATCGCCGAACGATTGCATCAGGTCTTGCATCAGTTTCATGGGGTCGGTCGCGGCGGCCGAGCCCGCGTCCGGAGTCGACAGCATCGCGTGCTGGTGATGGGTCTTGCGGGACTTGCCCGAGACTCCTTTCACGTCTTCTATCGCATCGCTTGTCATGTTGGATTCCTTTCTGGTCAGCCATCGTTGAATGGCCTGACGGGTGGTTTGGTCAGGGTGAGTGCGCCCGGCCGCCGAATTCGAGAGCCGGCACTCACCCGCGTTCGATTGGATGGATGTCTCCCACCGAGACTCGGAAGAGTTGCGAAGCGCGATGCTTGAATGCGAAAGCCGAATCGGCGATGCGCAGCGAGACGCGGACAGGCTCAGCCGAGCATCCCGGTCTTGCGCACCAGTTCATCGAAGCTCTCGGGATTGCGGCAAATCCTTTGGTACCAGGAGGGGGCGTTCATCAAGGTGCCCTCCTCGTAGGATCGAACATGCCCGCGAAAGAACGCGCCTGCGCGCTTGGTTGCCTCGGCAATGTCCGGGTAGTTGCCATAGAACATCGCCTTCGTGCCGCAGACGCTGCGCAGCCGCTGCTGCCACTCTTCGTCCGCAACGAACATCGGCGGGCAATCGCCGAACTGTGCCGCCGTCGGATCGGCGACGTAGTTGCGGCCGTCGATGGTCGCGACCATGACCAGGTGGGTCATCGGGGCCTCGTCTGTCGCCGAGTTCCACGCCAGCAGTGAGCGAGCATGGTGATCGATCCTTTCGTCTCTCAGCAGCCTCTGTACCTCGCGGGCTGCCTGCTTGCATCTCTCATTGGGTGTTTGCATCAGGCGCCGTATTTCGGCGTCGTGAAAGATCTTCTGTGCGATGGCAGCCGCTTGCGGCCGCAACGCCGCGTCGGGAATCAAGCAGCCATCGTGCTCGACGCACTCCTGCGCTTGGCACTCTTGCAGCACCAGGGTGTGGCTGCTCGAGGTCTGCGAGCTTGGAACCAGCGGAGTGCTCGCCCCGCTGGGCCTGGGCGATGAGTCCACCAGCGTGGTGGACGAGGATGCCTGCGAATCGAGGTGCCTGCTTTCGCCGATGTCCCGGGCCTTGTGGTCGAAGAACTCGCGAAGCTTTGTCATCGCGGCCCTTGCCGTCGAAGCCGGTTGTGTGCGTACGGGTTCCGCGCGCCTCGCCGGCAACAGTCGCCGAAGGCTCGAGCGGGCCCGCGTGGTGAAACTTGTATCGCGCGGCGGCTGTTCGCCGTCCGCGGGAGCGCTACGCGTCGAACTGAGGGGGAGTGTGTTCCGCGGATGGGAAATCTTGCGGACAAGGTCGGTCATAGGGTCAAGCTCCAGACAGCCTCCGGACCTCCGGCATGGAAGTGGTGCCGCGGATTGCCGAATGTGCCTGTCCGGCCGTCGCGCATCTCGCCTCGCCGCGAAGCGGCATCCGGCGTTGCGATCAGCCGCGAAGGCGGCGCATGCCTCGGTGCGGGCGGCTGGGCAGGCTTCGCCGAGCGCTTCGCTGCTTCGCATCGAATGGTCGTGAATTAGTGCCGATTTGGGACTCTCTCTTGCCAAACGGGATACCCGGTTGGGAACACACGGCGCGCAGCACCCTGCGGCCGAAGAGGCGAGCACCATGAAGATCGAATCCATCGTCAACGAAGTACATACGCGCAGTTGCACCGCTGCCGCTCCACGCATCGGAGCCAACTGGAAAGCGCCGGCTCCGGCGCGCGAACGCCCCGGTCGTCCGACGAAGACGCTGCCCCGCAAAGGGGCCGTCATCGCAGCAGGGGCGGTCATCATGTGGTTCGCGATGTTTCCGGAATTCATGGCCGCGAGCCGGTGCAGCGATGCGGATGCTGCGCAGCAGGCAGTGCAGCATCCGGAGCATCAACCAGCGCGCTCGTCCTCACGGCAAGCTGCGGACCAGTCGGCAAAACCGAAGTCGGCCGCAAAGATGGACCAGAGCCTGTGCCGGGTCTGATCGCGCGCACGGCTTCAGGCGACTCGCACTTGCGCCATGCGAATACCACCTACGAGCAGCAAGCCATCGGGCGGTAGCGGCCCTGTGGAGCGTGCGGCCGCATCGCCATCGGCTGATGCCAACCCGCCGCAGGCGCGAGGTGCCGACAGTCTCGTGCCGCGGCAGGAACGGGCTGCGGCGCTCGTGAAGCAAGAGCAGCGCCCGCGGGTGCCGGTCTCGGACCTGCCGCGTCTTCCGCCCGAGCTGTGGATAGGAATCGCCAGCTACATCGGGTCAAGAAGGGAAGCCGTGCCCGACGCCTTGGCGACGTCTGTCGAGCGTGACGCGAAGAAGCTGACCGCGGTGTTCGACGGGCTTGGCGGCGACGAAGCGCGCATGATTGCAAGCACGGCGATCGACTTGAGCTGCAACACGATGGCTTTCGACGAGGTCGAGGCCTTGGCGATGGACACCACGATCATCTCGCTCAGGCTGCGCGGCTGCTCGATTCGCGACAGCGGCGCGACGGACTTCTCGGAGAACACCACGCTGCGCTTGCTCCACCTCGGCAGCAACGAGATCCGGGATCTGGGCGCGATATCGTTGGCGAGCAACAGCAATTTCGACGAACTCGATCTGAGCGACAACCTGATCCGGGACCCAGGGGTGCAGGCGCTGGCAGCGCATTCACGCGCCAGGTCGCTGAACCTGAGCGACAACTTTTTCAGCGACATCGGGGCGCTGGCCCTGCCAGACAACGAGTTCTTCGAGTCGCTGGACATCAGCGGCAACGGCGTCGAAGGCTCCGACGAAGAAATCAAAGGTGTTGCCGGGGGCATCGCCAACCTCGGTGCGTTGATGGAACGGTTCGCCCGAAACACCACGCTCATGTCGCTGGGATTGGACCGCCTCGGTCTCACGGACGACCACATCCAGAAGCTGATGGCCAACACGTCGCTCACCTCGCTCAGCGCCAGGGGCAACAAGATTGGCGATGCTGGCGTGATGGCGATTCTGGCGAACCCTCGCGTCACCACGCTCGATCTGAGAGACAACATGCTCAGCCCGAGCGCCAAGGCGGCACTGGAGGCGGCTCGCGGCCGCTTCGAGAAGCTCGAGTTCTGAAATGCATATCCCGAAATATCGACGCACGGGCAGCGGCGACCAGGCAGAGCGCACGCCGGCTGCGTCGGCCGATGACAGACCGACTCCGCAGCGGAGTTCCACCAGCCAAACGACGCGGGACCAGATGCCGAGGCAGGCCCGGGCTGCAGCGCTCGTGGAGCAGGGGCAGCGCCCTCGCGTGGCGGGCTTGCCGAGCCTTCCGACCGAGGTGTGGGGGCAAATCGCCCGCTACATCGACGTGCAAAGACGGGAAACCTTGCCCGTGGCCTTGGCGTTATTTGCCCTGGGTGGGGCGAAGAGGCTGACCGCGGCGTTCGCCGGCCTTGGCGTCGACGATGCGCGGATGATCGCCAGCCACCCCACCCTCACCATGGTCGACTTGAGCGGCAACCGGATCGGGCGCGAGGGCGCGCAAGCGCTGGCCGCGAACCGGAAATTCGAAGTGCTCCTGCTGCGTCGCTGCGAAGTGGGAGATCAGGCCATGCAGGCCTTCGAGCACAACACCACGATCCGAAAGCTCGACGTTCGCGGCAACGCGATCGCGAATGACGGGGCGGCGGCGCTCGCGCGCAATGGCACGTTGACCGAACTTGATGCGAGCGACAACTTGATCGACGACGACGGTGTGCTGGCGTTGGCGGCGAACACCCTGATCACCAGGCTCCGCCTGAAGAACAACTTCTTCGGCGACAGAGGTGCGCTGGCGCTGGCGTCCAGCGAGACCCTCATCGAACTTGACCTGGGGGGCAACGCCGCGGATGGCGGCGCAGACCCCGACGATGGCATTGCGAACACGGGCGCGTTGATGGAAAGGTTCGCCAAAAACAGGACGATCAAGTCACTCGGCCTGGGCCATCTCAATATCACTGACGCCGATCTCGCGAAACTGGCCACCAACCAATCGATCGTTGCCCTTGACCTCTCCAGCAACTGCTTCACCGACGCAGGGGCCATCGCGCTGGCTGCGCATCCCACCGTCACCTCTCTGGATCTTCGAGACAACTGCATCGAAGAAGCGGGCGTGATGGCGATTCTGGCGAACCCTCGCATCACCACGCTCGATCTGAGAAACAACTTCCCGACCCCCAGGGCCAAGGCCGCACTGGAGGAGGCTCGCCACCGCTTCAAGAGACTCGACTTCTGACCACCTCAAATCATTTGACACTGTCATGCACATACCGAAATATCGACGCACGGGCAGCAGCAGCCAGGCAGAGCGCACGCCAGCTTCACCAGCCGAAGACAGCCCGACTCCGCAGCGCGGTTCCTCCAGCGACTTGCCGTCGCAGGCCCGGGCGGCGGCGCCCGGGGAACAAGCGCAACGTCCACGAGTGGCGGGCTTGCCGGGCCTGACGACCGAAGTGTGGGGAAAGATTGCGGGCCACATCGACGTTCAAAGGCGGCAGGCTCGTCCAACAGGACCGGCAGCAAATATCCAGGGTGGCGCGACGAATCTGATCGCGACGTGGCTTCGCGACAATGGCCCGCGCATGCTCGAATGGCACCCCATCATGGAGGACATGCGGCTGCGGGGCCCAAGCGGGATGGCCTTGGCGGGTAGCTCGACCGATTCGCTCGACCTGAGTGGCGGCGTCACCATGACTTCGGTTATACAAGCCGCGGCCAAAGATCCAACGACCAAACGACTCAACTTGAGCGGCAACAAGATCGGTCTCGCGGATGCGCAAGCCCTGGCTGCGAACGAGGCGATTGAGTGGCTCGCGGTGTGCGGCTGCGAGTTGGGCGTTGAAGGCGCGCAGGCCGTTTCTCAGAACACCACGTTCAGATTTCTCGCCATCAGCGAGAACGATATCCAGGATGGCGGAATGCAGGCGTTGATACGCAACGGCAGGTACGCCGCACTCGATGTGTCTTACAACGAAATCGGTGACGACGGGGTGTATGGCATTGAGGAAAACACGTCGCTCCGGGCGCTCGACATCAGCGGCAACAGTGTCGAGGACCCGGGTGCGCAGTCGGTGGCGCGCAGCCGCACACTCCTCGAGGCTGATTTGAGCGACAACCTGATCGGGACCGTGGGCGCAATGGCGCTGGCGGCGAACACCGTGCTTACCAGGCTCCTTCTGAAAAGCAACTATATCGATGACGCGGGTGCGCAGGCAATTGCGGCCAACGAGGCCTTCATTGAAGTTGACCTGAGCGGCAACGGGCCTGAGCGCGATCAAGGCGATGAAGACGACCTTTCGGGAGGCATCGCAGGCTCGGGGGCCTCGGTCGATGTGTTTGCTCAAGACACCACGATGGATGACGCGGATGCGCAGGCAGTGGCGGACAACGAGGTCTTCATAGATAGTGACCTGAGCAGCAACGGGTCTGAGAGCGACCTTGTCGAACTCGAAGAAGACCCTCTCGGAGGCATCACGAACCCCAAGGCATTGGTCGATGTGTACGCTCAAAACACCGTGATCAAGTCACTTGGTCTGGGCGATCTTGAAATCTATGACGACGATATCGAGAACATCCGCAACAACAGGTCACTCATCAAGCTCGGCCTTGCAAACAACAACATCGCCAACCGGGGTGCGATCGCGGTGGCTGCCCATCCCACCCTCACCGACGTGGACCTCCGCGAAAACTGCATCGAGGACGAGGGCGCGATGGCACTGCTGGCGAACCCTCGCATCACCTCGCTGGACCTGAGCGACAACCTTCTGAGCCTCATGGCGAAGGAGGCACTGGAGGCCGCTCGTCACCGCTTCAAGAAGCTCGTCTACTGAACACCTCGCAAGCTGCATCTTCGCGCCAGGGGCGGTGCGTTCGCATGCTGCCCGGCGGCGCTCCCCGCACAGCGAACACACTGAACCCGGAGACTGTCGCGGCGCGCCTGCTGCGCGTGCCTGGCCTCCACCAACCTGGCTTGCCGGCCCGTGCGCCGGTGCAACGAATTCTGGAGAACAGAGATGGGTGCAATCAAAACCGCCTTTGACAACATCGGCAACGGCATCAAGCATGCGTTCGAAGCCGTCGGCGAAGTCGCTGTCAGTGCGGTGAAGCTTGACTTCGGCGGCGTCGCGAAAGGCATGGGCCACATGGTGAACTCCGGCGGCGAGATGTTTCGCGGCGCGGTCGAGCTCACACCGGTCGTGATGGCCGTCAACACGATGTGCGACGGAGCCATGGACAAGGCATTGAAGCGCGAGGGGCAGATGCTCGAGTCGGTGGTCAACGGCGTGGCCGACACGGTCGGCAAGGACATGGACATGGTCAAGAACGGCGTCGGCGGAACGCTGCACGGCCTGGTGACTGGCGACATGGCAGAGGCCGGGCGCAGCGTGGTCAACACCGCGATTGGTGCGGTGTCGACGGTCGAGGACTTCACCCCGGAGGGCCTCGCGGTGAACGCCGGCTTCGCGGCCCTCGCCACCGTTGCGGCGAAGCGCTCCGGGGCGCCCGGCGCGGCGCCCTTGCCCGAGGGCTCCGCCCCGGCAGTCCCCGCGATGAACGTCGGCCCCTCGACCCTCGGTCACGTGGCGGCGGGGAGGCCTTTCGTGCCGACCGGCGCGGTGCCTGTGGCCAAGGGCTCCATCCCAGAGGGCCGCGTGATGAACGTCGGCACGCCGGCAGTCAATACCGCGGCGGCGGGGAGGCCCTCAGCGCCGCTGCCCGAAGACGTCACGCCGGAAGGCTATGAGGTGAACGTCATCACCCCGGTCGTCCGCAACACGGCGACGGGAAGGCCCTCCGTGGGGCGTGCCTGAAGCGATGGCGCGGACGTGGACCGGCAAGCCCACACGGAGAGCGACATGTCTGAAAGTCATCACGATGCTGTCTCAACGGCGGCAGGCGATGCGGCGGCCACGGCCGCAGGCAACCTTCCGTCCATGGTTCGGGCGGTGGCCGATGCCATCCGCGGGGACCGCATCGACGAAGCGGAAGCCTTGTTGAACCAGCTCGGCGCGGTGTACCCCGCGCCGGACGACCTGGCGGTGTTCGGCGTCGTCATCGCGATCCAGCGTGGGCAGGCGCGCGAGGCGCTGTGGGCGCTGGAGTCGCTGCCCGGCGATGCCCACCCCGAGCTCAAGGCCCTGTGCCTGCACGTGCTCGGCGAACCCACCTGGGAGGGCCGTGCACGCGAGCTGGAAGACGACGAGAGCGTCGATCCGGTGGTGCGCCGGGCGATGCGCCAATTGCTTGGCCGGCCCGTCGAGGACGTCTCGGCGGCTTGAGCGAGGCGTCGATGCCGTGCCGACTTTCACTCGCGCCGGCCGCTGATCTGCGCGTGTTCTACCAGGCCGATGCGGCCCGCTATGCGATGGCCAAGCCGCATGTGCTGGCACGAGTGACCGAGGAGGCCTTCGTCTCCCATTTCCTCGGCTGCCCCTCGCTCGGCTTCGAATGCGATGGTCGGCCGATCGGCGGCGTGATCTTCGACGGCAAGGAGGCGCACATCGCCGTGCTGCCTGAATACCGCGGCCGCTGGGCCTGGCTGCTGAAGCCTGCGATCGACTGGCTGTTCTCGCTCAAGCCGCGCATCCTGGTCGAGATCGAGGGCGACAACAAGGCCTGCATCGCCTTCATGGACCGCAACGGCTGGCGCCGCGTGAGCGAATCGGAAGAGGGCATCACCTATCTGATGACACACCAGGCAGGCACTGGCCGGCTGGCGCAGCGGCGCGCATGTGGTCGTGAGTCGTCCGCCATTCCAGCTTCACACCCAAGGACCGAATGAGCTGCCCCCAGCGCTCGCTCTCTCTCTTCTTGCACGATGCGGCCGAACTCCTTGGTCATCGTGCCTGTGGGCGCATAGCCTCGCTGCCTTGCGTGTCGAGCAGGTGCGTGCCCCACTGGATCAGGGACTCGCGCAGATTGCCGTGGTGCCACTGGCCGTGTGGCTTGACTTCACGCACAGTGCGCCGGCGCGACGGAGGCGAAGTATCTCTTGATCCGCTCGGCAGGCCGCAGACACCATTGGCGGTCTCGACGACTTCGCTGGCGTGGTCTTCGGTTCTCGTGGCCGCGGCGCAGCAAGCGCGACCCCAAGGCACCATGCGCCCGACAAGGAGTTGCTGGTTGCAAGGAGCCGGAACCATGCAGAGGATCGGAATCGGCCGTCCGACGGCGCCAGGCACTGAGCCCCTGGCGCCTGCGACGGGAGTGCGCAACGAGCCCGCGCAAAGTGGCCCGCCGGGCATGACTGCGATGGTCGTGCCCGCGTGGCTGCCTGATGGCGGCTTGGTGCGGCGTACCAGTGGTGTGGGGGCGACCCTGTCCCCGCGGGCGAGCCTGCCCACCACAAGCGGCGCGCCAGCCGCCTTTGGCGCCGCAAGCAGCTCGAGCCCGGAGCTGGCGCCACTGCAACGCATCCGCCAGGCATTTCCTCCCGCTCCCGAGGAGAATGCCTCCCACTATGCGAGACGCGTGTACCGGGCCAGTCGGCAAGGTGACGCGCGCGCACAGGTGAACGGGCAGGCGCTCACCCTGCCACTGCTGTCCCGCCTGACCGGCTTGCGAGTCGCCAACCTGCGTCGGGATCCGCACCTTCGGGACCTTCCCCCGGACCTGGAGCCCATCGCCAGGGCGTTTCCGCGCAATCCAGGCGAGAGAGACTCCCCCTACGCCAGGCGGATTCACTACGCAGGCGAGTGGGGTGATTCGCGGGTCCTGGTGAATGGCCAGAGGTTGAACCTCAGGCAACTCAGTGCCCTGTCGGGTGTGACGGCGGCCGGTCTGCGCCGGGACCCGCATTTGTGGGACTTCCCGCCGGAGCTCGAGCACGTGCTCATCGCATTTCCGCCCGAGCCGAACGAGAGTGCCCTCGACTACGCCAGGCGCCTGCACTTTGCCAGCCAAGGAGGCGATGCGCGGGCGCAGGTGCTTGGACAGCCGCTGAACCTGACACAGCTGGCCAGCCTGTCGCTCGTGGACGAGTCCACCTTGTCCAGGGATGTGAGCCTGCGCCCGCTGCCGCCAAGTCTGCAGCTCGTCGCCCAGGCGTTTCCGCGCCTGCCGCGCGAGACCAATATTGTGTATGCACGGCGCCTGCATGCGGCCGGCGCGCGGGGCGATGCGCGGGCCACGTGCGATGGCTGCACACTGAGCCTGGAGCACCTGGCGTGGCTGTCGGGTGCGAAGGTCGCCAAGCTGAACCAGGATCCACTGATCAGGCCTTTCCCGCGAGAGCTGATGCCCATCGTCGACTCGTTTCCCCGCGAACCGCTCGAGCCCAAGTTGTCCTACGCGCGGCGGCTGCACCGGGCCAGCCAGCAGGGCGACCCGAAGGCGCAGGTGAACGGGCAGCCGCTGGACCTGATGCAACTGGCGGCCCTGTCGAACCTGTCGGTCAGCCATCTGCGCAGGGTTTTAATTGGGAGCGATGTCGCCAATGGCGCCTGACGGCCGGCTACTGCGCAGGGATTCGGCGTTCAGCCAGTGGTGACGAGGGCCTCACCTGTTCGATGACGCTCCAGGCTGCCACGAAATGAGCTTCCGTTCGGCCGCCGGCACGCCGGACAGGCGCTCCACCGGGACGAGTGGCCGACGCCGGCGCTTCGGGTGCCGGAGGTGCCGGGGTCCGTGGCGCTGCGACGCGGTTTCATGCGGGGGGCTCACTGCTTGCCGGCCTTGATCAGATGCGACAGGTCGGCGGCCATGTGTTCGAGCGCGAGCATGGGCTTGACCTGCTCGAAGAACAGTGCCACGAGCAGGCCCACCATCACGAGCGCGACCGCGCCCTTGATCGGCTGCGCCAGGTTGTTCGGCTCGAGCTTGTCGGCCGTCTTGGACATGATGCCGAAGCCCAGGTCGACCAGGATCAGCACCAGCACCACGGGCGCCGCGATCTTGACGGTCGCCTGCATGTAGCTCGTGGTGTACATGCTGGCGAAGGTTTCCAGCATGCCCGACCATGACGGCGTGGTGGACGACAGCGGCCACCACTGGAACGACTCGAACACCAGCGCGGCCAGCGCCATCATCCCGCCCAGCAGGTAGAAGCCGCAGATGGCCAGCTGGGACAGCAGGTTGCCGATGGGCGTGGACTGCTCGCCGCTGAGCGGGTTGGTCTGCTGCACGTTGTTGTAGCCGGCCTGGTTGTCGATGAGCACGCCGACACCTTCGGCGATCCAGAACACGGTGGACACGGCAAAGCCCAGCAGCAGTCCCAGCATCCCTTCCTTGACCAGGATGGCCAGCAGCGTCATGGTCGAAATGTCTTCGACCATCGACATCGGCTGCCCCCAGGCGATGAAGATTCCGAGCGTCAGCGCGACACCGTTGCGCACCACCCCCTGCATCGTCTGGTCGTTGGTGGCCGGCAGCACCATCATCGCGAGGAAGAGGCGCAGGCTGCAGATGGCCAGCAGCATCATCATGCTCTTGAGCAGCTGGCCGTATTCGACGATGAGCGACAGACGATCGAGCGCTTCATGCATTGCAGGTCTCCAGATGATTGGCCTGCGCCAGCTCGCGGTCGGCGGCGAGCATGCGCGCAACCGCGGCTTCCTCGGACTCCTCGTCCTGGAAGTCGTCCTGCGCCTGCCGCGCTGCCAGCAGCAGGGCCTCGCGCTGCGCCTCGATCAGCTCGATCTGCTTGTGCGCGCGCTGCACTGCCTGGCGCGCGTCGAGCAGCGCCTGCTGCGCGGCGGCGACGCGCTGCGCCGCCTGCTCCAGCTGCTGCTGGGCCTGGCGGGTGCGCCCGCGCAGGGTGTCGAGCACATGCCCCAGCGTGACGAGGTCGGCCGCGAGAAAGCCCTCGGTGCGCGAGGACATCGTGTCGATCTTGCCGGCGCACTCGTCCTCGGCCTGCACGCACTGCCGATGGGCCTGCGCGGCCTGCGCCTGCTGTTCTTCGCAGGCCTTCAGCGCCTGCAGGCAGTCAAGCACCTGCGCTTCCAGCTGTTCGATGCGCCGGCGCTTCACCCGCAGCAGCGTCGCCAGGGATTTCGGCGTCGTCATGCGCTGACGATGCCCTGCAGCTGCTGCAGCGTCGCGTCGAACGGCCACAAGTCGGCAGTCGACTGGTTCAGGAACTCGCGGATCATGTCGGCCTTGGCCACGGCCTCGTCGGCCAAGCCATCGTGGCCCGGCTTGTACTCGCCCATCTGAAGCAAGGTCTCGAGTTCGTCGTACTTGGCCATCAGCCGGCGCAGGCCGCCGGCCGCATTCTGGTGCTCGGCGGCCACGACCTGCGGCATCACGCGGCTCAGGCTGCCCAGCACGTCGATCGCCGGGTACTGGTTGCGCGCCGCGATCTTGCGCGACAGCACCATGTGCCCGTCGAGAATGCCTCGCACTTCCTCGGCGATCGGGTCGCTGCCGCTTTCGTCTTCGGCCAGCACGGTGTAGAGCGCGGTGATCGAGCCGGTGGCGCCCATGCCCGCGCGTTCGAGCAGCCGCGGGATCTCGGCGAACACCGACGGCGGAAAGCCGCGCCGCGCGGGCGGCTCGCCGGCCGCCAGGCCGATCTCGCGCTGCGCCCGCGCGAAGCGGGTCAGCGAATCCATCATCAAGAGCACGCGCAGGCCGCGGTCGCGGAAGAACTCGGCCACGGCCGTTGCCACGTGCGCGGCCTTGGCGCGCTCGATGGACGAGCGGTCCGAGGTGGCGCACACCACCACCGAGCGCGCCATGCCGGCCTCGCCCATGATGATCTCGATGAATTCGCGCACTTCGCGGCCGCGCTCGCCGATCAGCGCGATCACGCTGACATCGCAATCGGTGCCGCGCGCGAGCATGCCCATCAGCGTGCTCTTGCCGACGCCGGCGGGCGCGAAGATGCCCATGCGCTGGCCCTCGGCCAGCGTGATCAGCCCGTCGATGATCTTCACGCCGGTGGGCAGCGGCCGGTCGATCAGCGCGCGCATCATGGGGTTCGGCGGCATGGCGAAGACAGGGCGCTGTTCGTCGCAGGCAATGGCCCCCTTGCCGTCGATGGGATGGCCCAGGCTGTCGATCACCCGCCCGAGCAGCGCATCGCCGACCGGCACCGACAGCACCTGGCCCGAACCGAGCACCTGCGTCTGCCCGGCGGCCACGCCGAGGATGGAGCCGAAGGGCGAGAGGATGGTGCGGCCGCCGGAGAAGCCGATCACCTCGGCCAGCTGCATCACCTGGTCATCCTTGTCCAGCAGCTTGCACAGTTCGCCCAGCCGCGCCTCCAGGCCGCTCACGCGGATCAGCGTGCCGACGACTTCCGTGACCTTGCCGCAGCGCTTGACGATGGAGCTGCTGGCAAGCTCCGCTTCCATGCAGCGGGTCAGGTCGGTCAGGTCCATGGGGTCGCTTCCGTGCTGTCTTCCGTGCTGCGGACCGCGTTGTCGTCCGCGTTGTCGGCCAGCGCTCGGCGCACCGCGCGCTCCATCGCGCCGCGCAGGCCTTCGAGCTGGACCTGCAGGCTCGCATCCAGCACGCCCAGCTCCGATTCGAAGATGCAGCTGCCGGGCTTCAGCGAGGGGTCGACCTTCAGTTCCACCGGCAAGCCGGTGTCGCCGTGGGTGCCCAGTGCGGCCAGGCCGCTGCGTGCATGGTCGTGGTCGGCGGGGCTCACGCGCAGCGTCAGGCTGGTGGCGCCACGGGTCAGGGCCTGCACGTTCTTGAGGGCGCGCTGGTACAGCGTGCCGCGGTCCTCGCTCTGCACGATGCGCTCGACCGCCGTGGTGACGATCTCGGCCAGCCGCTCGTGCGTGGCACGCAATGCGTCCCGCCGATCCTGCGCCTGGCGCATGCGCTCGTCGTGCCAGTGCTGCACCGCCTCGCGGTGGCCGTCCTCGTACCCCTGCCGGCGCGCGGCCTCGATCTCGGCCCGTGCATCGGCCAGCAACTGCTCGGCCTGCTGCCGCGCCTGTTCCAACAGGGACTGCGCCTCTTCTGTGGCATGGGCCAGCACCTGCCGGCCTTGCTCGGCGATCTGCTCGCCGGCCTGCTCCAGCGTCATCAGGCGCTGCACGTCGTGCGAGCGCACGATGCCGTGGTCCAGGCCGACATTTGAAATCGGCAGGTTCAGCCAGGTCAGCATGGCCAGGCGACCTCGTGTTCGCGCAGCGTCTGCAGTGCCTGCAGCACGCTGCATTCGCCGGGCACGCGGCGGCGCAGCAGCGGTACATTGAGCAGCCCCTGCGGCAAGGACAGGCGCACCATGCGCCGCACCGGCCCGTCTTCGGCCTGCAGCACGGTGAGCCAGTCGCCAAAGCCGATGCAGGCCCAGTGCAGCGGAGACCATTCGGTGACACCGTCGGCCGGCGCGCGGCCGCTGCCCGACAGCAGGCGTTCGTAGTTCGGCCCGAGCGCTTCCTTCAGCCCCTGCCGCGCGCGCCGCTCGACCACGCAGCGCAACACGCCGGGGCGGCGCGCCAGGGCCAGCGTGCACAGCTGCCGCAGCATCGGCCCGCGCCGCAGCAGCGCGAGCCGCGGCGATGGGTCCAGCCAGCGGTGCAGCAGGGGCCAGCCGCGGCAGTGGTGCAGCATCCATCGCGCGACGAAGCGGCGCCGCGCCGATTCATCCGGCAGGTGCTCGATCACGGCCAGTTCGGACGCCAGCGCCGGCTGCCAGCTCGGATCGAGCTGCTGCATCTGGTCGTGCAAGCGTGTCTCGAAAGCTTGCGCCCAGGATGCGAGCTCGGCAGTTGCATCGGGTCCACCGTGTCCATCGAGCTCGGCCAAAGGGGTGTCCATCGGATGGGCCTCTTGCACTTCTTGCACTCGTTGCGTCCTCAGGCGGGTCTTGCAGCGGGCCGCAGGCTGGCCGGCAGCCGTGCCGCCACCTGCTTGGGCACCCACTCGGGCTTGAACTTCAACAGCGCGAGCGCCGCCAACGGCAGCGCGAACAGCAGCCCGACGCACACGCAGACCCAGATCCAGGTGGTGCTCGCCGGCAGCGTGGTGGGCGGCGGCAGCAGCACGCCGGCGACGAGCGTGACGGTCACGTTGTCGTAGGACAGGCCCTCGACGCTGCGCGCGACCATGTTCTTGATCGCCGGCGTCAGCGCACTCAGGTTGGCCTCGGGCCGGTACTTCACGAACACCGACGCGCTGGAGGGCTTGACGGAGGTGGACATCGGGTCGTTGTTGGGCAGCACGATGTGCACCTTGGCGACCACGACGCCATCGATCTTCCCGAGCGTGTCCGACAGCTCCTGCGTCACGCCATGGATGAAGCGCACGCGCTCCTCGGTGGGCGTGGAGATCAGCCCTTCCTTCTTGAACATGTCCCCGAGGGTGACGTGGCGGTCCTGCGGCAGCCCTTCGGCACGCAGCACTTCCAGCGAGCGCACGGTGTCCTGTTCGTCGATGGAGACGCTCCAGGTCTTGCCGCCGTCGGGCGTCTTCTTCTCGGCCGCAATGCCTTGCCGCAGCAGCGCGGCCACCATGTCGTTGGCGTCGATTTCCGTCTGCTTCGAAAACAGGTCGGTCTTGCAGCCAGCCAGCAGCACCAGGCAGGCCATCGCGGCCGAGGCCAGCAGTCGCGATGCAGCGCGTGTCGGCGTCATGGCGCTCATTGGTTCTTCATCAGCGTCTGCAGGCCGCTCTTGCTGCCTTGCGCCACGTAGACGCCGGCATTGAATTGCACCTGCACCATCGACAGCTGGTAACTCAGCTCGATGTGCCGGGCGCTCATCTCCTGCATGCTCATGCTGGGCGCCTGCAGCGAGAAGGCGCGCACGTCGGCATAGGTCTGCCGCAACGCATCTTCCTGCGCCTGCACGAAGCGCGTGGCCGGCGTGCCGGCGTCGTCGCCGGGCGAGGGCATGTGCATGTCCTGCTGCGGCGGCTGCTCAGCCATCAGCCGGCTGAAGCGCTCGGACAGCCCTTGCATGTCGGTGCTGCGGGTGGCGGCCTGCTCCATCACCTGGTGGAGCGAGAGACCTTGAACCGGTGTGATCATCATGTTCTCCTCAAATCGGGATGGCGTTCGTGCCGAACAGGCCGGGCGACTGCGTGGCCTGCTCCGCGGCAGGCTCGGCCATCGCCTCTTCCGGCGACAGCAGCAGCTTCACCAGGCCCACGGCTTCGGCGCTGCTCTGGTTGCCTTGCAGCACCTCGTTGGCGCTGATGCTCCACTCGGCGTCGCCGGTGGCGTATTGGCAGAAGGCCATCAGCGCCTTGCCCAGCGTCCAGTTCTTGGCAGTGGCGTCCAGGTTGCGAAGCAGCCGGATCGCATCGCTCCAGAAGCCGCGCTTCATCGCGATCCAGGCCTCGAAGGTGTCCAGCTCGCTCATCGACGGACGCAACAGGCGAACGATGCCGAGCACTGCCTCCGCGTCTTCGAGCCGGTCCTGGGCGATGCCGAGGCCGACGACCTCGACGAGGCTGGCCACGAACTCTTTTCTCTGCAGTGACGGATCGATCATGGGTGCTCCTGGCGCTTCGTTTGTCGGTAACGGATAGGGGGCAGGCGCCTCCCGTGCGTGCACGGAAGGCGTGCCGCTGGCATCGAGCCTTGCGGCGGGGACTTCAGTGGCCGACGATCGGCGGGCGAGCCATCGCCTGCGTATCGACGTCGTTGCGCTTGATCAGCGCCTCCAGGGAGGCTCCGAGCTTGCCGTCGTTGCCCATGACGAGGTGCTCTCCATGAGCCATCGAGGACCGATGCGGCTTCACGGTGGTCTGCGGGCCGCTCAGCGTCTCGTTGAGGTCATCCTTCGAGATCTGCCCGTCGCTGCGCTGGTCGGCGCGGCCCGAACGGATGCCCGCTGCGTTGTCGAGCTTGTTGGCGAGCGCCGGGTGGCTGGCCACCGCTTGCGCCGCCTTCAGCAGGTCGGCCGGCGCGGGCTTGCCATTGGGCATCGTCCCGGTCTTGGCGATCTGTTTCAGCTCGCCGAGGTCGATGAAGCCCTTGCCGGCCTTCAGTGCGTCGAAGTGCCGCACCAGCGTCTGCACGGCTTCTTTTTCGCCGATGCCGAAGCCGGTGCGCTGGAGCGCGGCGTTGACGTCGCTCCGGCCGACGCGTCCGTCACGGTGGCCCACCCGGCCCTGCGCGTTGCGGTCCGCGGTATCAAGTTCGTCGAAGGCCTCGGGATGGGCCAGCAGGTAGCTGGCTGCGGCCTGCAACTCTGGTGTGGGGCCACCCTTCATGTGGCCGGGGCTGCCGCCGTTGGCGATGGTGCGCAGGTCCTGCTTGTCGATGAAGCCGCCGCAGGGCTTGATGTCATCGAAGAAGCGCGCCAGCTCGGACAAGGCGCTGTCGCGGTCCATGGAAGTGGACGCCGCGGGTGAGCGGGTGATCGGGCTGCCGGATGTCGGCGCCGGCAAGTGCTTGCACAGGCAGGCTGCCGGTGCCGACATGGCCGGGCTCTGGCCGCCGCTGGCCGGCGCCTGCCTGGTGTTGCCGCCGGCGGCCGGGGCCGCCTGCAGCCCCAGCGCGCCGATCTGCCGGAACAGCTGGCCCAACTGGCCCAGCAACCCCGACAGCGACTGCATCAGGTTGCCCACGACGGCCCTGGGCAACGCAGCCGGCGGGCACATCGGCGCCGGGGCCGCGGGGCACATGGTCTGGAAGGGAATCCAGGCATACGGGTTGATTGCCGGTGCCATCGGCATGGGCGAGGGGCATGACATGGCGTGTTCTCCTTCGCGTTGAATGTTTTGGGGAGGAACGCGAAGGTTCAGGCCAGGCCCTTGATGGCTTCACCGATGGCCTTGAACATCTTGGCCAGGGCTTCGTTCATCTTGACCATCATCTGGACGATGCCCATCTCGGTCTGGAACTTCATCTGCGCCGCAGCGGTTTCCTTGATCTGGGACATCATCGCGTCGGCGTTGCCCATGGCCTGGCCGGTAGCGGCTGCGCTGCCGCCGAGGGCGCCGGAGGTGAAGCCATCGGAGCCGCCACCGCCGAAGGTGTTGTTCAGGGCACCGGCAAGGTTGGCCCCAGCATTGAGCACGTTGGCGCCGTTGTACATGTTGGTTGCAATTCCCATTTCATTTCTCCTGTTCGTAGGTTTTGAAAGCATTGCTTTCGTGATTGGTGGTCCGGTCGGACCCATGCAGCGAGGCCGGCGCACCGATGGCGCCGCAGCAGTGCCTGCAAGACTGTGTGTTCATTGAAGGGCGGCCGTGGTCGTGTACTCGATGACGCTGTTGGCCGCCTGGCGCGCCTGCGGATCGGAGCTCGTGGCCAGCACGTTGTCGATCAGCGCGCGCCATTGCGGGTCGCCGGCCAGCAACAACGCCACCGCCATCGCGACCTTGGCGCCGTCGTCATCGCCGTGGGCTTCGAGGTGATGCGTCAGGGTGGAGTTGGCGAACGAGGCATCGCCGCCCATGCCTTGCGCAATCGCGCGGCACAGCCGGAATTGCGTCGGATCGGCCAGCGTCAGTTCGACCGCCTCATTGATGACGTTGGCGTCGTCGTGAGTCTTGTAGATGGCGCCCAAGAGCCCCACCGCCATCAGGTTGCGGTAGACCAGCGGGTACGTGCCTTCTGTTTGCGATTGGTTCATGCGAAGCTCCTTGCGAGTCCTTGGGTTCAAGCCGGCAGCGAGGCCGTGTGCACCGTCTCCCAGACGTGGCGGATGATTCGCTGCGCGGCCCTGAAGCCTTCAGTGAGGCGTGCGGCCAGTTGACGTTCTGCATCATCCAGCGGCCTTTGCAGCATCCCCTCGCTCGATGCGGCGACTTCTTCGAAATACCGAAGCATCGAACGGGCACGGTCGCCGCTGTGGTCTTCGCTCAGCGTCTTCTCGAGGTGGGTCAGGTCATCGAACACGTTGTTCTCGAGTGCTTGGTCCATGGGAATGCTCCTGATGGTCAGAGGGTGGAGGGAGGGAGGAAACAGGCTCCGGTCCTTCGATGATTTCGACCGGTTCGGTGGGTTCGTTGTTCAAGACGAGGTGCTTGACGCCGTCGCGTGTCTGCACGTATTGCAGGCCGCTGGCGTTCAGCATCGCGCCCACGGGGATGCGCTCGGGCGGGGGCAGTTCGGTCGCGTCGATCTCGATGTGCTGTACCAGCGGCGCGAGGTCTGAGGCCACGCGCTGCGTGGCGTCGCGCACCTTGTCCAGCGCCAGCGAGCTGCCGCCGACCACGAACACGCCGTGGCCCCGGTAGCTGGCCGTGAGGCCGGGGTTGCCCAGCGCCTCGGTGATCGAGCGCGCCACGTCCGAGGCCGAGGCATAGCGGTGCACCAGCGGCTCCGAGGCAAAGGGCTGCAGCGTGGCGCGCAAGCGTACGACCGATGCGTTGTCGGGCAGCAGGCCTTCGATGGCCACCTGCGAGCCGATCTGCTGCACGCTGATGCCGGGCACCTTCGAGCTCGCGACGGCCTGCTTCACGCGTTCCTGCAAGTTGGCGATCACCGTGGTCCTGGGCGGCGCCGTCGTCGAGGCGCGCACGACGATCGTGGTGAAGCCGGCCAGCAAGGCCGTGGCCGCGATGGCGCCGGCGATCAGGGCGCTGCCGCGCGTCGAGCCGTCCGCCGGCCGGCCGGCGCCCGGCTCTGCCTCGCCGCGGTGCACCGCACCTGTCGTCGCCGCTGCAGGCTTGACAATCTGTGACAGCAGGTCCAGGTCGCTCGGCCAGGCGCCGCCTTCCGGGCCGACGCACAGCGCGATGTCGCCGAAGCGCCGCGGCACGAAGTCGGCGAGTTCGCAGGCCTCGGCGTCGCTGCCGGCCTGGGCAAGCAGCAGCATCGTCGCTTGGCCTTCTTCGAGCTGCAAGGTGATCGGCTCGTGCTGCCAATCGCTGATCTGCAGGTCGGCGTCGTCGTCGGCGGCGATCCGATAGCTGCGGGCCAGCAGCCGCAGGCGTGCGCCTGCGTGCAGACCGGTCAGGATGCGAAGCTGTTTCATGGCGTGTGGACCGCGGTGGTGTGGACAGGCGGCTCAGGGCCGGTCGGCGAACGGGTCGCCGCTCGTCACGGTCGGCCAGGACCCGCCGGTGCGCCGCGAGGCCGCCGGCGCAGGGGACAGGGCCGCGGCGGGAGCCCGGGTGCCCGTGTCCATGTTCGCCAGCGCCTGCGTGCGCGGAATGTCCTTCACGAGCTTGGGCGTGATGAGGAACAGGCGTTCGCTGTGCGTGGTGCGCTTGCCCTCCCATCGGAACAGGCCACCGACCAGCGGCAGCTTCGAGATGCCGGGCACGCCGCTCGTCTGCGTGCCGTCGGCATCCAGCGTGATGCCGCCGATCAGCAGGCTTTCGCCTTCGTTGACGTGCGCCTCCGTGCGGATTCGGGTGCGCTTGACGATGGGCACGCCGTCAACCGTCGCGCTCTCGAAGTTGCCGTCCTCGATGTAGAGCGAGAGCTTGATGCTGCTCGCGCTGCCCGAGGGGATGACCTGCGGAGTGACCTGCAGCAGCGTGCCGGCCTCGACCTGGAACAGGTTGGCTTCGAGGTTGCCCGACACGCGCACGGTGGCCACGCGCTTTTCCTGCATCACCGCCGCACGGTTGACGATGCCCAGCACCTTGGGCTTGGCCACCACGCGGGCCTTGCCTTCGGCCTGCAGCGCGTCGATGCGCGCGAGCAGCTCGCGGCCGGCGTTGCGCCACAGCGTGCTGACCGAGAAGGATCCGGTCGCGTTCGTCCCATCGCCGGGCAGGGACGGGTTGGGAGACCCGACCGCCACGCTGCCGTTCTTGCCGCTGGCCTGCCAGTTGATGCCCAGCCGGTCCACGCTGTCGTTGCTGACGTCGATGATGATCGCTTCGAGTTCGACCAGCGCCGGCTTCACGTCGAGCCGGTGGATCACTTGCTGGATGTCGGCCATCATCCGCTGGCGGCCATGCACGACGACCGTGTTCGTGCCGTCGTCGGCCTCGAAGGTCGGGATGTCGTCTTCGTCGAGCAGCGGGCTGCGCATGCCGCGCGTGGTCGCGCCCGTGGCCAGGCGGTCGTTGGCGTTCTGTCCGGGGTCGGCCGACCTGCGCTCGAGTTCCGGCACCAGCCGGTCGCTGCCGAACATGCCCTGCATGCCGCGCATCTTTCCTGCGAGCGCCTGCGACGGGCCGGCGGTGGTCTGCTGTCCTTCGCGCGGCGTGACGGAGGTGCTGCCGTACAGCGAGCGCAGCGTGCTGGCCATGCCGGGGAGCACCACGTCGCCCAGCGAGCGGTCGCCGGCCGTGGCGAAGCGCAGCGGCATGACGCGCACGACCAGGCGGTTGCTCTCGAGCGCACCCACGTCCAGCGTTTCAAGTGCCGAGCCGACCAGGCTCACATGCCGTGGTGGTCCGTAGACCAGCAGCGTGCTTTGCGCGTCGTTGTAGCGCAGCGGATAGCGCCGGTCGCCGATCTGCAGCGAGTTCAGCAGCTCCTCGACCTGCGCACGGCTGAAACCCTTGATGCGGAACAGCCGGCTCTGGATCGCCTTGGCCGGATAGAAGTAGAGCGCGGACCCGTCGTGGTACCAGAGGATTCCGTACGACTTGGCCATCGCGTCGAGGAAGTCCTCCGGCTTGGCATCGAAGTTGGCCTGGACCACGCCGTCGATGCCATCGGCCATCACCGCGGGCAGGCCTTCACTGGACGCGAAATCCTGCAGCACCTCGGCCACGCGCTTGCCGTCGGCACGATAGACGAAGCGCGGTGACGCCCATTCGTGCCCGCTGGCCGACAGCGCAAGCGGGCGGCCCTGGACGGCAGGCTTCGCCGCGGCGGATGGTGCTGCGGATGGTGCGCTGGTGCGGGCAGCACGAACATTGTCGGAGGCAGGCGCTGCGGCTGCATGCAGCCCCAGTGCGCACAAGGTGGCCAGGCAACCGGTCCTGGCGATGGACCGCGTTCGCAAGGGACGTGGCGCGTTCATCGAGGTGCTCACGGGGCAGCTCACAGTGCGTCGTCCGGATCGTCGCTTTCCTCATCTTCGTCGTCGTCGGGCTTGTTCAGCTTGTCCAGCGCTTCCGCGCACTGGCTCTGGCCGTTCTGGAAGATGTTCACTCCCAGGTTCAGGAGCTCCTGCGTCATCTGCGAGTTCTGCGCGGGGTCGGCATCGGCTATGCCGGCCGATGCAACGCTGAAGTTCGCCGTGGACGCACTGGAGGCGGGAGCTGCGGCGGGCGTTGCAGCGCTGTAGTCCGGCACGTACGGACGGTGGACGGGGCCGATGGACGCAGGCATGAGGGGCTCCTGTGGATTGAATGTGCGTTCACGATAGGTGGGCGTCGGGCGGCCAAAGACGGAACAAGCGAAGCACGCGCTCGGCCCGCGAAGCGACCGTGATTCGCCTTCCTGTGCGGCACTTCGGCTGCACAGGCTGTCGCGGCGCCGCGACGAGCCAGAGTTGCGGCATGCCTTCAATGCATGGAGCACGCGCGGTGGAACAACTTGTGAAGATGGTCTGGATGCGGGCCGCCATCTGCTGGGCCTGCTGCGTGCCGAGCCCGGCCCATGCCGCTGAAGTCCTGCGCTTTCGCTGCACGCTGCTCGATGGCAGCGTCAGGATCGTGATGCAGGACATCGCATTGGAGTTCGCGCAGGCCGTGCGCAACTGCGAGCCTGTCGCGGCCATGCGGGTGCCAGCCGTCCCGCTGCCTCTCGTCAACGAGACACCGATCAAGTCACTGGTTTCGATGCCTGCGCCGCCCGCGTTGCTGCCTGCGCCGCTGGTGCGCGAGGCGCCGAAGCCGGTGGACACGCTGGTGCGGGACGCGAGCCGCCGCTACCGGCTGGACTATGGCTTGTTGTCGGCCCTGATCCAGGTGGAGTCCGGATTCCAGCCCGGTGCGCGCTCGCCCAAAGGGGCGCTGGGGCTGATGCAGATCATGCCGGCCACCGCGGCGCGCTACGGCGTGAACTCGCCGCAACGCCTGCTGGACCCGGGCGTGAACATCGATGTGGGCGCGCGCTACCTGCGCGACCTCGCGGAACGCTTCGGCGGCAGGGTCGAGCTCGTGCTTGCGGCCTACAACGCGGGCGAGTTTGCGGTCGAGCGCCACGGCTGGCGCATCCCACCGTACCCCGAAACGCAACTGTATGTGCGGCGCATCATGGCGATGTATCGGCCGCGGTGACGCGGCGACGATGCGCAGCAATTCGCACGGTCGTTCACCCCGTGATCATGGGGGTGCTGCGGGTTTCGCGGACGTGCCTGTGCAAGCATGATGTCGTGAAGGTCTGGCAGCTCGTCTGGACAGGAACGAATGCACCACAGGAGACGTGTCGTGAAAGTTGCCGCGCTGTTTGGAAACTGGGCTCTGGAAACCTCCGCCGTCACGGTGCTCGAGCAGGCAGGCATCGACATCCAGAAGTTCAAGTGCATCGGCACGCTGATCAGCGGGCTGCGCGGCGACGGCTTCGACATCGCGATGATCGAAGACGACCGCGACACGCTGGCGAACTGGCTCGCCATGCTGCAACTTCACTGCGACGTGCCGCTGCGCAAGATCGTCGTCGGGACCGACGCGGTGACGGGCTTGTCGCGGGCCTTGCTTGCCGGCGCAGACGACTACGTGGTGCTGCGCGAAAAGGGCGATGACCTGCTGGCCCGCATGCACGCCCATGCCTTGCTGCAGAGTCGCAGCAAGACCGAGCGGCAGCTGCGCGTCGAAGGTTTCTCGCTCGACGCCGAGACCTCGGTGCTGCGCCACGAAGGGCGCGAGGTGCGCCTCACGCCGCGCGAGTTCTCGCTGGCGTGGGCCTTGCTCTCCAACTGCGGCAAGGTGGTTCGCGTGGGCACCTTGTCGGCACAGGTGTGGGGCCGCACGGCAGACATCAGCAAGCGCTCGATCGAGCAGCAGGTCTACAAGCTGCGCCGCAAGCTGGCGGCCAAGGCCGTGAGCCGACTGCACATCCATGCCGTGCATGGCGTGGGTTATCGCCTGGAGATCGAGGAGCCGCCCTGGGCCGGCTCGCTGGTGCCGGACGCGGCCGCGTGCGACCAGGCGGCGTGAGGGTCAGGCCTCACGCCCTCAGCCACAGGTATTCGCCGGAGCACAGCCCCGCGAACATCTCGTCGCTGGCGGCGGCGATGTTGTCGCGCCAGTAGCGGCCGTGTTCGCCATAGTGGGTGAGCGTGTCCGCGAGCCACTTGCCGTCGATGTCGTCCGTGAACGGCACCCGCGCGATCAGGATCACGCCGCCCGTGTCCGGGTTCAATCCGAGCTGCGCCTGGTCCTGCGCATAGACGGTGAGGTTGGCTTCGAGCAGCAGCTGGAACACGCGCATCGTGCGGCCGGCCGTGACGACGCCGAAGTTGAAGTTCAGGTACATCGCGTGCGGGTCGTTCTCGAAATAACCCAGCAGCACTTCCATGCCTTCGACTTCGATCGCGCCGCGCTGGAGCACCGCGTTGGCATTGGGCAGCCCGATCTCGGCACACAGCTGGGTGACGAGGTCGGTGTATCGCTCCACGCTCATTGAACATTGCTCCGCATGCCCGCGGCCTCTTCAGGCCGCATTGGCCCAGCCCAACAGATGCAGCCGGTCCTGGGCCAGCTGTTGCTGCCCCGGCGTTCGCGGCCGGCCGGTGTTCAGGGCCAGCAGCGGCATCAGCAGCAGTGCGTTTTCAATGCGCTGCAATGCGTCGGGCGACAGGCCTCCGGTCTGGCACTCGACCTTGCTTCGTGCAAGCAGCATTTCCTTCACGTGGCCGAGGGTCAGCGCTTGCGGCGCCTGCGACATCGCGCCCTGGCGCGACAGGTGGGCCTGCACGGCTGCCAGCGTGATGGCAGTGAGCGAGGGCAGGCCCTGCGCCGCGCCGTGCATGGGTGCACGTGGCTGCGTGCCGCGGGCGCCGATGGCCGCCATCAGCAGCGACATCAAGGCATCGAGCAGCTCGCGCGGCGTCGCGGGTGTGGCGGCCTTCGTGCCGAACAGTTCGGCGCTGCCGGGCCAGCCTGTCTGCAGCAGTTGCTGCGCGATGCGCTCCGGCGTGGGCAAGGCGCGTTGCAACAGGCGCGATGTCAGCGTGCGGTCGTCGTCGTCGGCCGTGCCCGGTTCGCGGCGGGGCTGGCCGAGCGTGGCCCGGCGCGAGCCGCGGTCCTCGCTGTCGGCGCTGCGCAGCCGGCCTGCGGCGTCGCGTTGGCCGTCGCCGCCCGCCTTGCCGAACGAGCCGTCCGCGTTCGCCTCGTCTTCCGGCAGCGGTATGCGGCGATGCACTTGCTCCTGGCGCGTGTGGAACAGCGCGCTCAGGTCGTCCGGCAGGCCGCCGATGCCGTTCTGGTCGCTGGTGCTGTTGTCCGCGTCGCTGTTGTCCGGCGGTGCCGCGGGCCGCGGCCGCGGGCGCAGCGGGAGCGGCCGGCGCGGCGGCACGCCCGGAGCCAGCCGGATCGTCGGCGGCTGGCGCAGCGCCCGCATCATCTGCCCCTGGTGATGTCCTTGGGCCTTGTCGTCGGCCTCCTTGGCTTGCTGGGCTTCGCGGGCGGCGTTGATGGCGTTGCCGCCGCCGTTCACGTGGTGCAGCTTCATTGGAAGATCGCCCGCACGATGCCTTCGGAAAAGCGAACCAGCGTGGAGCCGGCCCAGGGCGCGGCGATGAGCACGGTGATGGTGACGGCCAGCAGCTTGATGCCTTGCGAGATGCTCGAATCCTGCAGCGACGTGATCGCCTGGAAGAACGAGACCAGCAGGCCGACGATGGCCGACACCGCGACCGCCGGCAGCGACAGCACGACGCACAGCATCAGCGCCTGCGAGGTCAGCTGCACCAGGGAATCGTAGGACATGGGGCGCTCCCGCTAGCGATAGGTCAGCACGAGCCCGTGCACGAGCTGCGACCAGCCGTCGAGCATGACGAACAGCAGCAGCTTGAACGGAATGGCGACGTTGGTGGGCGTGACCTGCGACAAGCCCATGGCCAGCAGCACGTTGGCGATCACGATGTCGACCACGATGAAGGCCAGGTACAGCATGAAGCCGATGCGGAAGGCCGCGGCCAGCTCGGTGAGCAGGAAGGCGGGTGCCAGCACCAGGAGGTCGTCGGGCTTGAGCTGCTGCGCCTGTTCCTTCGGCCAGATCATGGCGGCCGAACGCAGGAAGAACTGCTTCTCGCGCTCGGCGGCATGCTTTTGCAGGAAGTGCCGGAAGGGTTCTCGCGCGGCGTCGGCGGCATGCAGCAGTTGCTGCGCGTTCGAGGAGGTGATGCTGTTGTTGACGGAACTGCCGATGCCCATGGCTTGCGACGCTTCCATCATCACCGGCGCCATGATGTAGCACGACAGGATGATGGCCACGCCGTTGAGCACCATGTTCGGCGGCACCTGCTGCACGCCGATGGCGTTGCGCAGCAAGCCCAGCACGACCACGAACTTCGTGTAGGAGGTGACGATCATGGCGGCGAAAGGCAGCGCGGCCAGCGCCACCATCACCAGCAGCATCGAGACCGGATCGGCGCTCGGCAGCGAGTTCATGGCTGGGGCCCCAGCCCCATGCGGGTGATGCGCACGCCGAGCTGTTCCCCGGTGGCCACCAGCTGGCCATGCGCCACCGTCTGCCCATGGCACACCAGCCGCACGCTCGATTGCAGCAGCGGGGCGTCCAGCTCGATCACCGTGCCTGCCTTCATGCTCGCGAGCTCACCCAGGCTGATGCGTGCGGTGTCGATTTCGAAAGAGACCGGCAGCTGCAGGTCGTCCAATGCATCGAGGGGCGCCGCATCCGGTGCGCCGGCATTGCCACGGCTGGGTATTGGGGGCGCGTTCAGCGTGACGCTGCTGGCCTGGGGATCGAGTTCGGTGCTGGCTTGCATGGGTGTCCCTACTCCAAAGAAGACGGTGGCTGGCCACGTGGCATCGGGCCGGCCGTCGCCGGCGCGCGGCTCGAGCAGCACGACGTCGCCCGGCTGGAGCGAGCGCAGCGCGCTCCAGGGCCAGTGGCGTTCGGCGATGCGAATGCGTCCGCGCAGGCCGAGCGCCGGCAGCAGGCGGCCCGGCACGCGCTGGGCCGACAGCTCGGCGGCAAGCTGCTGCGCGAGCCCCCGGTCGATGCTGCGCAGCGCGACGCGACCCCAGGGCGTGCGAAGCACGAGTGCGTCCGGGGCCGGGGTGGATGTTGCAATCCGTCGAAGCCGGCCGCCGCCAAGCCGCGCGGCGAGCCGCTCGAGCAGCGGGCCCAGCAGCAGCTCGGCCACTTCACAGCCATCGTGTGGTGGCGGCAGCGCGAGGGCCATCGCCATCGCAGGCCAGTCCTTGCCTTGAAAGCCGAACTCGGCGCAACCCTGGGGCGTTTGCAGCTGCAGCGCGAGGTCGCTGTCATCGAACCCCTGGATGGGCGTGACGGTGAGGTCGGGCAGTTGCAACAGCGCCCGCAGCCAGGGCTCGAAGCGCGCATCGAAGGCCAGTCGCGACAGCCGCACGGCATTGCCCGCGATGCGCGGCAGGCGGTCGGCCAGGGGCAGGCAGTGGGGAGCCAGGCTCATGTCACGTCGATGTCGATGTCGCGGTTGGAAGGCATCGCCTGCTCGATCAGCCTGAGCAGTGAAGAGCGATGAGCGAACACTAGTTGCAGCGAATGCGCGGACTGCGTGTGAAACCGAACCGAGAGGCGGTGGCGCGAAAGGCTCAGGCGCAATTCGGTCTCCGGCAGCACGCGCGGGTCCAGCGGCACCACGATGGACCAGGACTCGAAGGCCGGGTCCGACTGGAGGCACAGCGACGCCACCATCGCGGCGAGGCTTCCGGTCCAGTCGTCCTCGGCCGGCGGGTCGTGGCCATCGAAGGCCGGCGTGACAACGGGCGGCAGGTGTTGCCGCTCGAAGGCGGGCGGCAACGGTCCCGAGGCCTTCTCATGCACAGGCGATGACGCACTCGCGCCGCCAGGAGGCCGCTGGCCCGCCGCTGTGTGGCGCGAAGGCTGAGGTGAGGAAGACGCCGAGGACAGGGCCGAGGAAGGCGCCGAGGCGGGCTGCGGGACGGGCTGCGGGACGGGCTGCGAGGGCGAGGCGGTGGCCGCGCTCGCCGTGGACGGGCCGCGCCGGGCCGGTGGCGGCTCCGGGCGTTCGCGCGCCGTGGCCGTGCCCAGGCTGCGCAGGAAGCGTTCGGCCTGCCGCAGCATCGGCGGCGGCAATGCACGCGGAACATCCTCGCTGGGTGGCTGCCCGTCGCCGGGAATGATGCGACGCGGCCTGCGAATGTCCTTGTCGCTCATCGCTGCACCGGCGCCGTGGCGTGGCCCCCTCGCCGCCTCAGAGCGAGACGCGGCCCAGCGGGCGCAGCTCCACCAGGCTGCCGAGTTCCTGGTAGGAATAAACGCGCAGCCAGCCCAGGCGCGCCTCGATCATCTTCCTCACATAGCGCCGGATGTCCATGGAGGTCACCAGGGCCATGCCGGGCTGGGCCTGCGTGCCGGCATAGGCCATCACCTTCTCGGTGATGGCATGCGCATGCTCCGGCGGCATGGCGAGGTAGTTGCCCGCCGGCGTCGGCTTGATGCATTGGCGGATCGACTGTTCGACGCCGGGGTCGAGCAGGATCACCGAGACGTGGTCCTGACCCGCGCTGGCCTCGAAGGCGAGGTAGCGGCCCAGTTCTCCGCGCACGTACTCGGTCAGCAGCAGCATGTCCTTTTCCTTGGGGCCCCAGACGATGAGGCTCTCGAAGATGCTGCGCAGGTTGCGGATCGGCACCTGTTCCTCGAGCAGGCGCCGCAGCACCTCTGCAATGCGCTGCAGCGGCAGGATCTTCTGCACCTCGGCCACCAGGCCCGGGTAGTCCTGCGTGGCGCGGTCGATCACCCACTGCACCTCCTGGACGCCCATGAAGAGGTGGGCGTTCTGGCGCAGCGAGCCGATCACCTGGCGGGCCATCACCGTCTCGAGGCTCACGCACTGGCCGCGCTGCTCCTCGGTCAACGAGTCCGGTGCGAGCCACAGCGATTCGGCCTGGCCCAGCACCGGGCCGTGGCGCTGCGCCATGGCGGCCAACGGCGACTGGGCATCCTCCAGCCACAGCATGCGGCCGGGCACCGACACCGAGGTGCTTGGCACGTCGTTGAGCAGCACATCGAAGCGCATGTCCTGCATCTCGCGTTCCACCCACATCGCGACACCTGGGAAGGGCAGGCCGAGCTGGGCCTGCAGGCGCTGGCGCTGCTGCTCCATCGCCTCGTCGAGCCGGTCCGCTTCGAGCAGCACCGCGAGCGACTTGGACATGCGCACGCCCAGCGGCTTGGCCACCCCGGGCGATTGCTGCAGGATCGACGGCGCCTCGCCTTTCGCGCCCTCGCGCTGCAGCGCGGAGATCGGCTTGGAGATCACCTCGGCATCGGCGCGGCGGCGCGATTTCGACAGCACGAAGGCGCCGAGCGCCAGCCCCGCCGCGAGCAGGATGAACTGCATCGCCGGAAAGCCGGGCACCGCGGCGAAGCCCACCACCAGCGCCGCTGCGAGGTACATCGCGCGCACGTTCGTCGTCAGCTGGCCGACGATCTCCTGGCCGAGCGAACGCGGCTTCTTCTCCTGCTCGTCGGCCACCCGCGTGATCAGCACGCCGGCCGCGACGCAGATGAACAGCGACGGGATCTGCGACACCATCGCATCGCCGATCGACAGCACCGCGAAGCGGTTGGACGCGTCGCCCGCGGTCATGCCGTGGTACAGCACGCCCACGACGATGCCCGCGAGGATGTTGACGAGGGTGATCACCAGGCCCGCGATGGCATCGCCCTTGACGAACTTCATCGCGCCGTCCATGCCGCCGTGCATCTGGCTTTCCATCGACAGCAGCGCGCGTTTGCGTTTGGCCTCGTCGCCGGTGATGATGCCCGCGCGCAGGTCGGCGTCGATGCTCATCTGCTTGCCCGGCATGGCGTCCAGCGTGAAGCGCGCGCCGACCTCGGCCACGCGTTCGGAGCCCTTGGAGATCACGATGAACTGCACCACCGTGATGACCAGGAACACGACGATGCCAACGACGAGGTTGCCGCCCACCACCAGCTGGCCGAAGCTCTCGATCACGTGGCCCGCGTCGGCGTGCAGCAGGATGGCCTTGGTCGACGCGATGTTCAGCGACAGCCGGAACAAGGTGGTGAACAGCAGCAGCGCCGGGAACGACGACAGCGCCACCGAGTTGGGGATGAACAGCGTCGTCATCAGCAACAGCACGCTGATGGCGATGTTGGTCGCCAGCAGCGTGTCGATCATCATCGTCGGCAGCGGCAGGATCATCAGCGAGACGATCGCCACCACCACGATGGCCATCGTGATGTCGTTGCTCATGGAAGGACCGAGGCGAAGGCTCATGGCGTGGGCGGCTGCGGAGGCCGTGGTTCAGGGACGGGCGAGGCGGAGGGCGTGCCGGACGTGGCCGAGGCGCCGAACTGGCGCGTGATCCGGCCGATCATCGACACCCAGCGCAGTACGGCAGCCACCGCATCGAACAGCGATTCGGGCACCGGCTCGTCGATGCGAACCAGGTACAGGGCGCGCGCCAGCGGCGGGTTGGCGATGATCGGGACGTGGTGCGCCTCGGCGATCTCTCGGATGCGCGCCGCCTCGCTGTCGACGCCCTTGGCGACGACGATGGGCAGCGGCGTCTCGCCCGGCACGTAGCGCAGCGCGACCGCGTAGTGGGTCGGGTTGGTGATCACCACGTTCGACTTCGGCACCTTGGCCTTCGGGTCGCTGTTGGCCAGTTCCTGCGCGAGCTGGCGGCGCTGGCTCTTGATCAGCGGGTCGCCTTCCATGTCCTTGTGCTCGCGCTTGACTTCGTCCTTGGACATGCGCTGGTCGCGGATGAACAGCCATTTCTGGATGCCGAAGTCCAGCGGCCCGATCACGATGAACACCACGATCGAGGCGTACAGCAGCCTGAGCATCGCGCTCCACGACAACTCGCCGATGGCCGTGGGCGACTGCAGGCTGCTGCCGATCAACAGCGGCAGCAGGCCGAGGATGATCATGTAGACCACCGCGCCGATGGCGAGGGCCTTGCCCATCATCTTCAGCAGGTCGATGACCGAGCGTATCGAGAACAGTTTCTTCAGTCCCGATGCCGGATTGATCTTGTCGAAGTCCGGCAGCAGCGGCTCGAACGAGATCTGCAGGCCCACCTGCGCGAACGAGACCACCACCGCCACCGCCACCGAGACGCCCAGGTAGGGCAGCAGCAGCAACAGGCCTTCGCGCGCCAGTGCGAAGGCGAGCGACAGCAACTCGTCATTGCCGCCCACCTGCAGCCCCTGGTCCCACACGATGCGGAAGATCTTGCGCAGGTGCTCGGCCGAGCTCGACGCGCTCACCGCCAGGCAGATCGTCATGGCCAGCATGCCGGCCGCGGCGTTGACGTCCTGGCTCTTGGTCGATTGGCCCTTCTCGCGTGCGTCTTCGAGCTTCTTGTCGGTGGGTTCTTCGGTCTTTTCGTCGGACATGGCGAGCCGCCCGTCCTATTCGATCAACAGGACGGAGGCCAGCGCCGCGCCGGCGCGTGACGTGCGGCTGCGGCAGCCGGGCCAGGTGGCCGGCCAGTTCGACGCCGAGAGGATGTCGCCGACCTGCGAGGCCCACGACACCGTGAGCGCCGGCCGGCGGCACGGGTCGAGGCTCAACAGCCGGAACTGGCCCTGGCATTGCACGAGGTGCAGCACCGCGGCCAGGGCCGAACCGGACATCACGCACGAGGTACGGCATTCGCCACCCGGGCGAACGAAACGCGCCATGTAGGTTTGCATGGTGGCGACCGCCTTACTGCGCACCGGTGGACTTGATGCCGTCGCCGATGTTCCTGATTCCCTTGCTGAGGGCTTCCGATGCCTTCTTGATCGACTCTATCTGGGCGTTCTGGGTCTGGAAACGCATCTGGCCCAAGGCGGTCTCCTGGATCTGCGCAAGCATCATGCTGTTGGCGTCCAGCGCGGTGTTGGCCGCGATGCCGCCTTCTTGTACGGCGCTGGCCTCCACCGAAGTGGCGACGGATGGATGGCCGTGTCCAACGCCTGGCATTGCAGCGCCCATTGCGCCGGGTAATGCCGCCCGTGGGGCCATGCTCGACATGCTGGCCGCGACGGCCGCGCGATTGGGCTTGGGCGGCAACGGCGGCGGAATGTCGCCGGTTCCTTGAGCGCCGACGGTCTTGATGGTTGTCTTGGTCCCGCCCAGCTTGGTCGGGTTGGTTTCGATGGTGGTCTTGCCGGCGGCGACGTCGGAACCTGTCAAATACGCTTTGGCGGACGCAATACCGCTGGCGATGTTGTTGACAAAGGACATACTGGCTCCAAAAGATGAATGAGAAGGTCATTGCAAGGTAGGCCAGCCGGTGCGCCCCCGCTTGTGGCTGCGGCGAAGACATCGCCCCCGACGCGAAGCATTCGACGCCGATACTTTTCCTTGCCAGCGTGTTGAGTCCGAGTTGAGGATTTCGATGTGTGTTTGTGAATCACTCAACACCATCCGGTCCATAGATTGAACGCCAGACCACTACCTCGGTGGCCCAACCCAGTGGAGAGCGTTCATGTGGATGTTGACCTTGACAAGTGCCCGGCTGCAAGAGACTGAACAGGACATCGCGCGCCTGTTCCGCGAGGGCCGGATGACCGATGTCCTGCGCACGGCGCAAGACCGCATGGAGCGGCGCGATACCAACGCCTCGCGCCGCTGCGACCTCGGCGGACTCGTGCTTCACCTCTCGCTGGCGGCAGGCCGCGAGGAAGAGGCCGAAGAGCTCGCGCAGAAGATGCCGCGGCTGTACGAAACCGTGTCGCGCCCGGCCGTGCGCTTGCTGTCGTCTCTCGACCAGGGGGCGATGTGCCTGGCGCTGAATCGCCCGGGGCGCGGTGCCCAGGCCTTCAACCTCGTGGCCGACGACGAGGCCGCGCCGGCGAAGCTGCGCGTGGAAGCGCTGGCCGGCCTGTCGATCGCGATGCACAAGGTGGGCGAGTACCGCCGTGCCGCGCTCTCGTTGCAAGGCGCGCGCGAACTCGCGCGGGGTGAAGGGCTGGAACAGCAGGTCGCGCTGCTCGATGGCCTGGGCCTGGACCTCGCCATGCGCTACTGGCTGCGCAGCTGCGAGGAGTTCGACGACGTGCCGCTGCCGCAGGAAGTCTGCATGCTGGCCGGGCGCCGCGAGGGCGAGTCGCTGCAAGCGTGCGCCGAGCGCATCGAGCACGCGCTGGAAGAGGTGGCACCGGCCGCACGGCGATTGACCTTCCTGGCTGCGCTGATGGCGCGCGATGCAACGCCGGCCGCGCTGGCCTGCGCCGTCCAGAACCAACTGCGCTGGCTGCGCGAGCAGCACCTGTCGGCGGTCGAGTCTGAATCCCGCATCGAGTCAGCACTGGGCTTCACGATGCGCCGGGACTTCCGCGCGGCCGTCGAGCTGTTGGGGGAATGGATCAGCGACGACCAGCAGGTGGTCAGGCACCGACATTCGCTGGACCTGCGCAGCTGCCTGTCGCGCCTGCATGCGCTGCAGGGCCGTCACGGCGAGGCGCTTCGCGTGTACAAGGAGTATTCGCGCCTGGCGATGGAGACGATCCAGCGCGAGGTGTCGCTGCTGCCGTACTCGCGCTTCCTCGAACGCCAGGAAACGGCGTCGCAGGCCGATGCGCCGCAGATGCGCCTGCCGCTGCGCTATCGCCGGGCCTATCAGTTCATCATCGAGCGGCTGGACGACCGCGACCTCTCGATCCGGCAGGTGGCGGCGCACATCGACGTGACCGAGCGCGCGCTGCAGATGGCTTTCCGCACCTACCTCGGCATGACACCGGCCGAGCTGATCCGGCGCCATCGCATTGACCGCATCCGCAACGAATTGCGCCGTGGCCACCAGCAGGCCACCGTGATCGAGATCGCGCAGCGCTGGGGCATGGGCAAGCGCTCGACGCTGGCGCAAAACTACCGCCAGCAGTTCTCGGAAACCCCCACCGCCACCTTGCGCGGATCCGGTACCGACTGAAGCGCGCGCAGCCGTGACGTTGCAGACGACACCCGCGCCGCCGCCGGCCGTCCGGCAGCCGGTGGTGCCGACGATCGAGCCGCCGCCGGTGCAGCGCCCACGCACCGAGGTCACGCTGCGCCGCGTCGGCGGCATGCCGGGAACGCAGGTGCTGGCCGCCGTGAGCGATGGCATCAAGTCGCAGATCTGGGAGTCGGAAGACCCGCAGGCACCGGACGGCGATTCGGCCGTGTCCGGGCTGCAATCCGACGACGATGGCGTGCCGGGCCCGCCGCCCATCGGCATGAAGGACGACGACTCGTCGGACGATGACGGTGACGGCGACGAGCATGGCGGCCGGCGCGGCGAGCGCCACGCCACCAAGCAGGGCGCAAAACACGGCGGATCACCGGCGCGCGAGTCGTCCGCCGGGCGCGCCAAGGCCCGCGCTCCAGCAGGCCCCAAGGAGGATTGCTGGGACAACCCCGGCGATGGCGCCGAGGGCGTCGGGCGCATCGGCGGCGTGGCGGCCACCGCCGCGATGCCGGACCTCGACGAGGTGGAGGGCATCGCCGCCGCCTCGCGCGAACGGGTCGACCGCGTGCCTGCGCTGCAGGCCACGGCGGGCGCGCCCCGGCCCGCTCCGAAGATCCTGCGCATCATCGGATGGGGCTTGGCCGCCGCGGTGGTGACGGTGATCATCGGCGTCATCGCGAGCACCTTCCAGACGGATGACTCCCCCGCGGACGGCGGCGATTCTTCGCGCCAGGCCGATCAGCGGCAGCGCTGAGCAGGCCGGTTCAGCCGCGAACGGTCATTCGCCGTGCGGCCGATCGGTGCGGGCGCGCCACCGATCAAGAGAACCGGCCAGGTCGAACGCGCTGTTCTTGTGAACCTCTTTCGACACCTGCCAGACATATTCGTTGGTGGCGCTGGTGGAGACCTGCTGCAGCAGGTAGGCGGGCGAGTCCTTGGCCTCGTTGGACAGCGGCGCCGTCAGCCCATCGCGCGCAACCGACGCGACGAGCGGGCCGGTCGCGGTCGAGAACACGCTGGCCAAGGTGTTGGCCGTGACCGAGCGCATGACGTCGCCGATGCGCGCGAGCGAAGCATCGAGCGAGGGCCATGCCGAACCGCTGTCACGCCAGGGCCCTGCCACGAAGTGCGCGCCAAGGGCCGCGGTTTCGACCGCGACGGCCGCGGCGCGGCCGGGCAGGTTGCCGATGTCGGAAAAGCGCGCCGACGCCTGCGAGGCATCGGGCAGCCTGATGGCGAACAGGTTCACGTGCTGCTTGCCACCGACCAGGTCGTTCACATCGGCCTGTGCCGCCGGCTTCAGCAAACCGAGGCCGAGCTTGGTGACGGCGCCTGCGGTGCCCGAGGCCACGACCGAGCCGATGTACACCGACGCCGGCTGCAGCATGCTGGACGCGGGCATCACGACCCGGCGCATCATGTTGAATGCACCCGTGACCGCGGGCTGGACGAACAGGCCCCAGTTCTTGGCTTCCAGCGCGTCCTGCACGCTGGCCAGGGCCTGGCGTCGCAGCATCACTTCCTCTTGCAACTGCGTCTTGCTCGGCCGGCCGGCCATTGCGCCTTCGCGGGTCTCGAGGTCGGCGTGGGCGTCGTCGGTCGCTCGCCAGTACACCTTCTTGCCATTGACGATGCTCACCTGCACGTCGCCCGGATCCGGCACCAGGGCCTTGAGATCCACGGGCTTGAGCTGCGGCATGTTGGCCTTCCTGGCTTCGCGGTCGATGGCCGAGAGCAGCGTGCCGTAGACGACGTGCGCCGTGATGCCGCCTGCCACGCCGCCCAGCAAGGCCGCATCCCAGGTGTTGCTGAACTCGCCGACGTTCACGCGTTGCCCGCCCACCTGGGCGTAGCTCGGCGCGAACTTGGTCGCCAGCGCATTGCGCACCGGCGAGCGCGAACTGGAGGAGATGAATTGCCGCCCGAAGTCGAAGACCGCCGGAAGCACCGCCTCGCGAAAGTCCTTCTGGTGGTTCACGCCAATGCTGTAGTGCGCCTCGCCGAAGGCGGCCTGGCGTTTCTCGGCCACGCCGGTGGCCCAGGGGATGTATTCGCGCTCCAGTGCCATCTGCGCCTCGCGCACGGTGCCCGGCGGGGCGGCGAAGGGCAGGCGGTCCAGCGTGCCGGCGATCTGCTCGCGCAGCGTGGCGGCCGTGGGCGGTGGGTCGATGTCGATGACGACGTTGTCAGACGGCACGGCGCGGCCGGAGACTTCGACCGCGCTGGTGGTGCCGGCCTCGATGGCAGGTGGCGGAGAGCGTCGCGATCGGGAATGTTCATTCGGGCTGCTCGCCTGGGGCGGCCGTGCTTGCAAGCCTTCCGGCGCGGACCCTTGCACGGAGGGTGCATTGGTGCTGACACTCGCCTCGTCCTTGGGCTGGGCAGCCGGCGGCGTGCCGACCGGACCGGTGGGCGGCGAGCCGATGCGGGAGGGGGACCTCACGGTTGCTGCTCCACCTGTGCCGGGTCGCGAACGTCGATCAATGCAGACAGTGCGGACAAGGCCATGCCGTTGGCCATGTCGAGCGCCCCGACGACGGCCTGCGCGTCGTTCAGCCACACCAGCGGCATCACGCTGAGCGTGCCGTCGGTGGAGGCACCGAGGTACCAGCCCAGCTGGTCCAGCAACAGGGCCTGCACCTTCAGCAGGCGCTCCAGATCGGCGTCACGGAACTCGCACACGCGCACAGGCAACAGCACTTCGGGCCGCACCGCATTGGCGTCCGACTGCAGCCAGAGGCGGCACGCCATGCCTGAGGGCCCGGTGAACAAACTCGGCGCAGCCAGGCGCGCAGCGTCTGCAACCGGCACACGCAGCATGAAGGCAATGTCGACCAGCAGCTGCAGCTGCGACGGTGTGGGCGCAGGGTGTGGCATTGGGGGACTCCTGGATGCGTTTGGCGGCTGTCGGCAGAGGGACCTCCGGCACGATGCCGTGACAGCCGGAGCAATGGTGACGGACGCATGAGGCGGTTGCGTGATGCAGGCGAAGAGATCGGCAGCTGAGCGAACGACGCGGTTGCATGACGCAGGCGAAGAGATCGGCAGCTGAGCGAACCCTTGCCGGCTGACCTTGGACATTGGCATGGAGAACCCGTCCGACCCATAGTCCCGCGCCAGGACCAATTGGGCCCGCTTCCGGACGAACAATCATGAAGATTTCCAAGGTCAAGCTCTCCGGCAAAAACGCGCTCGAATCTCAGAGCGCCGGTCCGACGGCCGATGCCAATCCACCGTCGACGCAGCGCCTTGCCAGCGACCTGCCCCTGAAGGCCAGAAAGCCCTCCGGGGACGCACGGGCACCGCGGGCCGATGCTTCGGCGCTGGAGCACCGTCCCAACGAGGGCAGCTCCAACATCGCCGGCCGCATGAACCTGAAACCCCGGGCGCCGTCCCGTCCGGTGGCCATCTTCGACGACAGCCAGCAGAAGGCGATCAAGGGCGCCGAGCATGTCGTCGTGGCGGGCTATTCCTCCACGGGTGCCGGCCACACCGAGCGCATGTTCAACGTGCTCAGGCACGCCATCGGTGCCGGCGACATCACATCGAAGGACGTGATCGTCCTGCAGTTGCCCATGCGCTGGCCGCACGACAAGGGCGCCGCCGAACGCAGCCTGACGCGCTTCCTCGACGAATTGAAGTCGCAGCAGATTCATTGCATCAGCGTGCAGGGCGACAAGACCATCACCGGCTACTACTCGAAGGCGGGCGACTCCGACAACCACGCGATCCTGGAGAAGCTGACCTCCGAGCCGCAGCGGAACGTGCCCGACACGGTGCCGGCCATCCTGTCGGAAACTGCAACGGCCTATCCGTCCAGGGACATCGTGGGCCAGATCGTCAAGCTGGCCGGCGGCACCGAGAAGCTCCATGTGCTCAGCGACATGGCGCCCAACCTCACCAAGGCGGCTTCGCAATCCGGCTGCGAGAACCTCGTGGAAATCGGCAACCACCATCAACTGGCCGACCGCCGGGTCGACCACCAGGGGCGCAGCCTCGCGTACTTGCCGAAGATGAACGCGTCAGGCTACGCCGAAAAGATCGGCCTGATCGGGTACCTCACCGACGCCAATCCGGTGGCGGGCATCCAGTCCACCATCGAGCAGTTCGCGATCAAGCCGACCACGACGGCCAGGCAAGCACGTGAGCAGATCTTCCAGCATGTTCTCGACAATGCACGGCGCAACAGCCTGGACATCGGCGTGAAACCGCACGCCGGCATCCTGGTGAAGATCGGTCATGGCGCCAGGCAGATCGACCGTGCCGTCTTTCTGTACGTGAACGAATACACCCTTCGGGCCGTCGATCACGCGCGGCAGCGCCTGCACGATGCCGCGCCGGGCTCCGCATGGGACAGGACCATGATCGCCGTCTGCGCAGCGAAGGCCTTTGGAGAGGACAGGCCGGGCAACATCCTGCACATGATGTATCTCGCCCAGGCCGACGGCCTGATGAACGCCGGCTTCGGCACCACCAGCGAGGCGCTCGAACTGGTGGTCAAGGGCCACTCGCAAGCCAATGTCGGCTTGCTGCCAGTCACCGACCAGCGCGAACAGCAGGCCAACGCCCGCGAAGTGCTGCGCATGGGCGGCGACCAGTTCATCGGCCTCGATGACGGCAGCAAGCTCGGCGACGCACTGGACCGCATCGTCGAATCGGGCACGACGACCGATGCCCTCCAGGGCACGATGGCCGCCATCGTGCAGACCGTCGGCAACCCGCGGACCAACTCGGAGCACATCGCCGGCATGCTCTTCGGAGAAGAGCACCCGTCCGTCCGCGAAACAAGGCTGTTGGCCGCGGGCAGGGATCTGCACCACAACCCAGACTCCAAGGCGATGCGGCGCATGGCGAAGCTTCTGTTCCCGCTGCTGCAGGCCACGGCGCAGGGACAGGCGCAGACGACCGTGAGGATGACCCACAAGGCGGCGCCGCAACCCATGACGCTCGACAAGGCCCTCTCGGTGCTGAAGGACACGCGGCAGCTTGCCGCGACCCTGCGCATTCCGAACGCTCAAAGCCCCGAGGTGGCAAGTGCGCGCGAACGCTGGATCGGCAACCTGTCCAGGCTGTCGGAAGTGCCCGCCGGCACGTCCGAGCATGAGCAGCAAGCCCGGCGCCTGCTGGACGAGCTGGTCAACGGCAAGCCGGGTGGCTTCGTGGTGGGCTTCTGACGGCTTGCCGTTTTACATCATCACGCGGGGCTCGACTCGTCCCCGGATTCCTTGGCGAACGGAAGCACTTCGCTCAGTTTGGAGAGGTCTTCGATGTGGTGGTCCGCGAGCTCACTGCGCGCGACTCCCGGCCGCAACATCTGCACCGTCGGCATGCCGAGAGCTTTGCCCACAGAGATTTCGGAGTGGGGGTTGTCGCCCACGATGGCCACCTCGGAGGCATTCAATCCCTCCGACGCTTGAATCTTCTCGAACAACGGCTTCTTGCCGAGCGACTTGCCCAGCGCATCATCGATCATGACCGACTTGAATGCGTCGCGGATACCAAGCCTGTCGATCTTGCTGTTCTGGTAGTGCGTGAACCCCGACGTGACGAGGTGGGCTGGCACGGGAAGATCCTTGACGAGATCCATGTCGGAATATCCGACGTAGGGTGCGCTTTCCGGGACGCTCAGGTTGGCAAAGGCATCGTTGCCCGCCTTCGTCATTTCTGCGCTGTACCCATGCTTGGCCGCCACTTCGGGAAACGACGTGCGCCAGCATTCATCGAATGACTTCTGAAGCGCCGCTTCGTCGAGCGTTCCGCGATTCGCTTGGCGTATGGCGTCGAAGGCCGGAGCGAACGTCTTGTTGCCGACCCCTTTGGCGTCGGCAAGCGTGTTGTCCAGATCGAAGATGACTGCCTTGATCGTGCTGCGGTTGGCGCCGGCGCTGGCGCCTGCCTGCGTCTGCCGCCGCGGCATGCCGGCGAGCGGGCCGTCGGCCGCCGCAGCGCTTGCTTGCGGCTGCGCCCGCTCCGTCGTCCCGGTGTGAGGCTGATTTTCGACGTGGCCGGAGGGGCCCGCTTGCTGAGGAGAAATCTTAGGAACCTTCATGACAGTACTCCCTTGTATGGGTGTGTGAGGCGATCGCGCGCGCTCACGCGACGCGACCACAAAAAGTGGAGCATAGGTTTTGGCTCGGCGCGCTGGTGAGGGAGCGAGCGAAGCGTGGTCCGACGGCGCGAAAAGAGGATGGTTCCGCTTCAACGCGATCACTCCCTCTTCGCCGTTTCGCGTCCTCGCGCATGCATTCGCGAGTTGGCAGTCGGGCTGCGAGTCGCTCCACGTCCAATGACGTCACTGCGAAACCGGATCAGCGCCTCATCGAATATCAGCCCTGACGTTGAAACCCCAAGACATGCGTGCCCCGAGAATTCCTCTGCGAATCGTCAGCCTCATGACGCGGAACGACCGGACTGCCGGGCATGAAGAGGAAGGACCGGGTGAGCAGGCTGCCATCCCTGCGGGGCAAAGACTGCCCCACGAGGTGTTGTGCAACATTGCCCGCCGCCTGGATCGGCCGACCTGGGCCGCGTTTCGCCAGGTCAGCAAGGCTGCAGCGGCCAGTGCCGCAGTGCAAGTGAGGAGCGTCGCGGTGCCCCGACGACAGGACTTGCTTCCGGCGTTGGCGGCATTCGGCGCCGGGCGCAGCATCACCAAGCTGACTGCCGGAGACTGTGACGTTCGCGACGTCCTCCCGGCCCTGGTGGAGCACCCGACGATCACTTCGCTCACCCTGAGCGGCACATGGCACCCCAGCATGAATGGAGTGCGCGTGCCCGACGAGGATTTGTTGCGATACAAGTTGGCGGGTCCTGGCCATTTCAGGATCGACCTGGAGGGCGTGCAGGCGTTGCCGGTCACTTCGCTCAGCCTGAACGGCATCCGCATCGGCAACGAAGGCGTGCCGCCAGTGGTGGCCAACCCTTCGATCCGCGAGCTGGATGTGGGCAATTGCTGTATCGGGGGCGAGGGCGCGCTGACCCTGGCGAACAGCACGAGGTTCACGTCGCTCAACCTGGGAGGGAACGACCTCCTGCGGTGGGGCCCCGTCCCTGTGGAGGGCGAGCGGCCCATCGAATCAGTCTTGCCTGAACTGGCGCCCAACACGTCGATTCCGTCGCTTGATCTGAGCCATTGCAACATCCTCTTGTTCACAGACGAGGACTTGGAAGGTCTGCGGGCCCTGGGGCGCAACAACAGGATCAAGTCGGTCATCCTGAAGGGAAACGCAATCGGCGATGCAGGTGCGGGGATGGTGGCGGCCGACAACTCGGTCCCGCAACTCGATGCGAGCTATTGCGGCATCCTCGATGGCGGCGTGATGGTGCTGGCAGCCAACACCTCGTTCAGGAGGCTCAATCTGGAGGGCAACTTCGTCCAGGCTCGCGGCTTCAGGGCTCTGGCGCAAAGCACCTGGCTGACCTCGCTCGACGTGAGCTACCCTGGCGGCCAAGGCCACCCCGACTACCGCATAGGCAACGAGGGGCCGCAGATACTGCGGGTCAATTCCTCGCTGACCTCGCTGCGGCTGGCCGGCCAGAACATCGGGTGCAAAGGTGCCAAGGCAGTGGCGACCATGCGCGCGCTCACCGAGGTTGATTTGAGCGACAACCGCATCCGATCTCCCGGAGCGAAGGCGCTGGCAGCGAACCCCAGGTTGACCAAGGTCAACGTGAGCAAGAACCAGATCGGCGTCGAAGGGAAGAAGGCTTTGGAAGGTAGCACCTCGATCACGTGGCTCGATGTGTCCGGGAACGAGGCGCCTATGGGCAAAAGAGTCCTGGAAGGAATGCGCGACCGCTTTCAAAACCTGCGTGCGCGTCTCGCGGGTGGTGATGATCGAGACTGATGAATCGGTGTGCTGGCCGACATTTCGCGTCTTCGTGCATACATTCGGGAGTTGGTAATTCGAGGCCGGACCGCTCCGTATTCTCGACGCGCTCTGGTTCGAACTCGCAATTCCGAAGCACACGGACCAAGCCGAAGCTGCACCGCCTGCCTTTCAACTCTGGCCCGGCCGCACGTCATTCGCGCGGCTGAGCTGGTCTTCCGTCAAGTTCGCACACTTGACCGTCGAGTCACCATTCACAGAGGTGTTCATGAGGATTAAGTCAAAGACCGCAAACGTGTTCGTGTCGGCCGACACAAGCCTGGTGGAGGAAAGAGCGCGTACCCGGGAAGAGCCGTCCGAGTCGGGAATCGCCGGACTGGCGAAGAAGTTGAAGAGCAAGCTGCCGAGCAAGTTGCCGGGTCCGACGCGCATTTCCCTGAGTGTTCCCACGATGTTTCAGGGGCTGTCCAAAACCACGGGATCGGCCAAGCCCAATGTGCGTGGCGCCAAGCCGCCTCAAGTGCCCATCAGCGACAAGAAGCTCCCGACGCGCCAACTGGACAAGATCAACGCGAAGGCCAGCCTTGCGTTCGACAAGATGCAGACCGTGCATCACGCGTCCAAGCAAATGCAGCTCGCCCCCGCCACGGCCTCGGCGATGTCGAACCTGGCGGACTTTCACCGTGAAGTGGCCGCGATGTTCGGCGGTGGGCCGGAGGCCCAGGGCCTGGCCCAGGACATCCTTCGGCTCGTTCCTCCGGCAAGTGGCGATGCACAGCCTGCCACGCGGCCGCTGAAGGCGCCGCTGATGCTCGCCACGGCGCTGCACGCCGTGAGCCTGAGCGACACGCCGCTCGCCCAGGCCAGGCAGCTGCTGCAGGAGTTGCGCGACGGTGTCCACACCCCGGAGGCATTCAGCCTGCAGCGGGTGCTGGCGTCGACGGCGCCCGGCTCCGACGCGCTTTGCACGGCGCTCGGTATTCGTGATGCACGCAAGGAGCCGTTCTGCGACGCACTGCGCGTGTGTTCGGCGCTGGAGAAGAAGGGGGTCGATGTCAAGGACCTGTCTTCGCCGGAGCAGGTGCAGCTGGCGCTCGCGCGCGACAACAAGATGGGCCTGGATGGTCCGATCGGCGGCAAGGACGATCCACCGCTGCGCTTGCTCGGCAAGGCGCTGCGCTATGCGAACACCGCGGCGAATCTGGACCCCGCCGATGCCGAAATGACGAGATTCAAGGCCCCGCTGCAGGCGTTGGACAAGCCGGCCTACGTGGCATGGAAGAAGGGCGGCTTCACCGAAAGTGGCAAGGGCAGCGACTTCAACAAGGCGATCGGGCGGCTGCACAAGTTCTCCACCTACGTCGACCGGGCGGACCATGGGCCGCGCACCTTCAGGAACATGGTGAAGGAGATGGGCACGCTCGTGTTGAACATGGTGGGCGTCCGCAAGTCCCCATTGACGATGACGCGCACCGGCATGAGCGGCAGCTTGGGGACGATGGTGCATGAGGGGGCGAGATTCAAGCAGGCGCTGAACGACACGCTCAGTCCGATCCGGCACCACTACCACCGGCAGCTGAGCGCGCCCAACGTCGTCGCCGACCCGACCCGCTTTCACGCCGCGCTCGCGCGCACGGCTGCCTTGGATGTGTGGGCGGGCAAGGACGGCCGCGTCAACGTGCCCATTGCCGCCAGCGACGTGGCCGCGCGCGCGGCGCAGTTGCACGGCGCATTGACCGGCGTGCCGCCGCTGGACCCGGAACAGGTCGAGAAGCAGCTGAAGAACTTCGCCACCAGCCACCAGCGGAATCAGGGCGAACTCTCGGTGCAATTCCGCTTGAAGACACTCGCCAAGGCGGTGAAGCAGGAGCAGGTCAACGAAGCACCCGACACGGGTCCTGCGGCTCTGGCTGAACTGCGCGCAGAAAGCCGTGCCTTGCGAAGCATGCCGGCGCGCACAGCCGACCAGAACGCGCGGCTGGATGCCGTTCAGGCGCAGTTGCTGCGCCACACGCATGCGGCGGTGAGGGAAGCCCGGATGATCAAGTCGGCGGTGGCGCCCTCCAAGGATCTGTTCAAGTTCAAGGATCTGTACCGGCAGCTGACCAGCGCCCCGCCGCGCGAGGGGCCGACAGCGGCCGACGTGCACGAGAACTTCCGGTCGATCAGCGGCGGCAAGCTCGAATCGATGACCCGGATGGAGGCCGGACGAACCCTTGGCGTCGGCGTGGATCCGGCCGCCGTGCTGAGGGCTGTCATGATGGTCAAGGGTGTGCCCCTCAAGCCACTGGTGCTCCCGGCCATCGGCCATACCGGGACGAGTTCTGCCGTCGTGGAGGTTGGCGATTCGCTGACCGGCGGACGCTTCTACGTCGGCAAGCAGAACAACACGTCGACCTTTGGCCAGTTCGGCGTCGGTGGGGTCCTGCCGCTGCCGAAGGGCGGCGGTGTCGCCGTGCCGCTTGCGCTGCTGTTCGGCGCGCACAACTCGGTCGAAGGCGAAGGCGCCTGCATCACGACACGCAACGACCTTCCGGGCTGGGAGAAAAAGAGCACGGAGGTGGTCGACTTCATGTTTGACCAGGCCATTCCCCCGCCGGGGCAGCAGCGCCCGCAGTCGCCCGCCGAGTTCTGGCAGCGGTTCAGCGACAAGTTCGGCGACGACCCGAATGTGATGATGAGCATGGTCAAGAACGAGGCGCAAGTCGGCTCGGCGTCGGGCATCTTCGGTGCCGCGGTGCGTGTGCCCGTGGGGTCGGACGTGACCGTCGGCCCCACCGCCTTGGCATCGGTGAACCACACGAAGGTGTCGTCGCAGCTCAATACGGATGCCGTCGCCGCGGACGTGCCCACCTCTTTCGAGGGCACCACCACCTCGCTCTCCGCCAGCCTGTCGATCGCGCAGGCGAATCCGATGGCGCCGTTGCCGTCCGGCGATGTGATGGGCTTGGGAACGGTTGTTCCCTATGGCAATTTGCGCATCGACAAGAACATCGACGGCCAATTCGCAGCCGTGCGCATCGGCCGCAATGCGGACGGCACCATTGCGCCCTTCGACAGCCAGCGCGTCCTCGGCTTCCGGAGCCCCGACGACATGATTGCGTACGTGCAGACGAACATGAACAAGTGGGTCGATGCCATTCGCGACCAGGACCCAAGGAACAGCGATCCGAACAACACCGACCACGCCAACAAGCAGACCACCGAAGGCGCGCGCGCCGTGCTGCATTCCTACTTGCAGCAGATCAAGGATGCGCCTGCCCGAGGCGACGTCAACTTTGGCGAGTTCTGCACGCTGGAGCCGGTGGTGGCCGAACGCATCAGCGACTACGAAGCGCGGCTCGAGACCCTGCAGGGCAAGGGCGATGGCGACGCATCCAGGCGTGCGCTGAGCGAGCCCGCCAAGCGCGAGATCAACCAGTTGCAAAACGAGATCCACCGGCTGCTGTCGGACTACGACAGCTGGCGGCCGACCGCCTTGTACGGCGTGGAAAACGTCGGCAGGTCCGAATCGACCGGCGGCATCGACCTGGTGGCGAAAGTCGGCGGGTCACGCTCGATCAGTGCCGCCCGGCTGACGTCGTTGCTGATTGCGCCGCTGCCGGATGCGGCGCCTGCGCCGGCCGTGCCTCTCTGAGCCGTTCTCGGCAGGCCCCGGCCTGCGCCCGGCATGCCGGTGCGCGGGTCACGGCCGGCTTGGCAGGTGCTGCTTGCGGTACTCGCCGAGCGCGGTCCACGCGGCCTCGCACGAGTTCTGCAGTGCGGCCGTGACATCCGGGTCGGTGAAGGACTTGAAGTAGGCGTCGAAGTCGCAGACGTATTCATCCGGTGTGCCCGAGCCGAAGGCCGGTGGACTCCCTCCGCGCCCGCCGATCTGGTCGACGACCCAGAGGCATTCGTGCAACGAGTGTCCGCCATCCTGATTCACCATCATGAAGATGCCGAGCATGGCGTTCTGGACATCGAAGCGCTTGCCCTCGTCCAGCTCCGCGTGACGCATGACGTGCCACATGAGGTTCGTCGTGCCGGACATGCCGCCACACAGTGGTGAGCCTTGATTCAATTGGGTCCGCGCTGCGGGGCTGAGAGCCTCCAGCTCGGGCTTGTTGATCACAGCGGGCCGTTCGGCTGGAGGTGAGCCCGCCAGCCGGATCGCCGGCGGCTGATGCTTCGTCGTGATGCCGGACCCGATCGTCGTGTTGCCCATGGGAACGCCGGAGATCGACTTGGCCGGATGGACGTGGTCGGCGTAGTTCTGATAGGCAAGGTTCGCCCACTCGCCCCCGTTTCCGCTGCTGTTGAGTCCAAGAGTCGCGCGCTGGGCCAGCCACATCTGCGCGACACAATCCATTCCATGCCGCGGCGGGGACTGCAACAAGATTTTCAGGTATGTCAAGTCAGTGTCCTGGGCTGCGAGTCGCTGCAAGTACAGCACCACGTCTTGCCGCTCATGCAGCCATGGACGGGGGATATCGGTGGGCCCGATGTACTCCAAAAGCCGTTCATGCAGTAGATGCAGTCCCTCCGGCGGTACCCGGTCGATCAGCCCTGCCAAGTGGTTGCACAGTTGTTGAGTCGCCTGCATGACGGGCTGCGGCGTGTTCCGGACCAGTTCGGCAAAGAGGGCTGTTTCCCAGACTCTTCCATTCAGGTTGTCATGGAGACGGGTCAGCGGCGGGCCGTCCGGGCCATGGCTTGCCAGTTCCGCGGCCAGCGTGCGGGCAACCAGGGCAAGATAGCCCATGCCGGCCGAGTCGCACTTCTTCGATGCAGCCAGCAGTGAGGATCTCGTGGCCTCCACGCCGAGGTCGTGCTTCATCCAGGCCATGCGCGCCGACGCCTTGAGCTGCCCGATGACCTTGGCTCTCGGATCTGCGGCAGCGATGCCGGCTTCCACCTGGTCGAGCCGGTCCAGCCAGGTGGCCACGCATTCGGTCGGAACGCGGGCCACTCCGGCCGACAGCGGCTTGGGCTTCACGGCAGAGTTCCGCTCCAGCCTGGCCATTTCCTGCTGGGCCAACTGCGTCTCCTCCAAAGGAACGCTGCGCTTGTGACTCCACCTCAACTCGACGCCGCCATTGCCGAGCGGCCGGGCAGCCAGCGTGTTGTTGCGGGCTCGGGGATCGGGCGCCGGCAGGTCCGCAAGCGTCGAATCGGGACCGGCCTTCAATGTTGGCTTCTTCGGGCGGGCCAGCATCAAGCGGTCCAGGCCGACGCGGGGCGCCGAAAAGACTCCCGCCCGTGCCGCTCGGCCGACCGGCACGGGCAGCCCCTCGGGAGCCTGCGGGCTCGGACTTTGCGCGAGCACGGGCTTCGCCGCCCCGGTTGGCGATGCATGGGTCCCCGCGGCCTGGGGTGTTCGCGCTGATAGCAGGCTCTTCAACTTGAACATGGCAGAAAGCTTGGTGCGTTTGCCTCAGCCTGCCTGCTCCCGATGGCTTGTGCGGCCAAGCGGCGGAAGCCGCGTCCTGCCAGCCGAACTTCAAGCGCTTGCTGCGCATCGGCGCGCATCTCTTCGGGCGAGACGAATCGATGCATTCCTCCTTGGCTTCACATTGGGTGTTTTGGAAGGGACCAAGATGCACAGAATCAAGAAGGGCAGCCCGACGAAGGCCGAACAGACCTCGACGCCTGTCGAGGGGCAACAGGATCGTCGCCACGCGACGGGCCTCCTGTCTCGCTTGTTGCATCACCCTCTGCGGCGTGCCGCACCTTCACGATCGAACGTCTCGATGGAGCACCGCGAACGACAGCCGCTTCCCTCGAGCATGGCATCGTCCTCATCGAGCCTTGCGGTCAACCGCACCGCGATCGTCGGAGAGACGGGGGCGGCGCATCGTTCCAGAACGGCCGCCTCGCTCGCGACCGAGTCGGCGCTGCGCGGCACCTTCGACGCTGCCGAGACGAGGATCTGTGATGCAGGCGAGCTGAATGAAGTGCTCGCATGCGCCCCCGACGCCGTCCTGTGCGCTCGCTCGGCGCTGGGCCGGCCGGATCGATCCGATGGCGCGCCGAGCCTGGCGGAGTACGCGGGCGCAGCCCTGACGTGGTTGGACAAGGCCATGGATCCTCCGGCCAATCTGCAGATGAACGACCAGTTGCGCAGCAGGAGTTCGGAGATCCTGCACGCACTCCTGAATGCCATGGAGTCGCATGATGCCGCGGCCCCCGCGGGCCTTGCGCGTTCTCACGCCCTGGAGCGGGTGCGCAGCGCTCTCTCACGCGCGGTGCAGACCTACGCGGGCCTCCATCTCAACGAGACCCGGTTGCTGGCCCACGCGCTCGGCGCGGGCGACACGGGAGGCTCGCGTGTCGGGGCCAGGCTGCGGCTCATGTCCGACTACCTGCGCCATCCCTACGCCTCCCGCGAGGCGCGTGAAACCGTCCTGCTCCATTTCGGCCGCTCCGTGCCCAAGTGGCAGGTGTCGGATGCGCCCATCGTGTCGAACCTTCTGGACAACATCCAGAACGTGGTCAGGACGCAAGGCATCGGCGACGCCGCGCTGCTCAGGTTGCAGTCCGCGCTGGAGGGGGCTGTCCAGCCTGCTCGCGGCTTGACGCTGGACCCCGAAATCCACGAGAAGCTGCGGGGCGTCATCGCGATGCTTCAGCGTGGAGCGACGACAGAAACCGCGGGCCGAAGCACGGTCTGACAAGCGACAAGAGGAGAGAACCATGGCGGCTTGCCAAGCTCAGTCGAGCCTGAATGACATCGGGGCCATGATCCGCGACCCGTCGGGCAACGCGGGCTTGGTTCCGGGCCCATTGGCCTTGCGCGACAGGACGATCTGGTGGACCGGGCGCGTGGCGATCGGCTTGACGCACGGCCATGGCGGCTATTCTTGGATGATCCATGACAACCCTTGCGCCGCTTCGGCTTGCAGCGAGTTTCTTGAGGATCCCGCCCCAGGCCCCGGCCCAGGCACCGCCGCTGTCGTGCAAGGCGCCGGCATCGCCCGCTGGATGCAGGCGACAAGCAGGGCGCTTTGCAGGCTTGCTGGTTTTTGCGGCGACGCTGGCTGACCGGCGTCCTCGAGCGCGCTGTTTCTCTCCTTGCAAATGCGCGCCCGGATATTTCCATCGCTTGCTCGAGAGTGTCTTCGTATGGATGCCGCATGCAGTCCATGCGCGCGCCTACCTTGTGGACAAGGAGGCGCGCCATGGATGCTCCAGCTTGCGATGCACGAGATTTCGAACTCAGGTTCGACTCTCTCTTCAAGACCGGCCGCGGTTTTGCGTTTCCGTGCGATGCGACCGGCCAGGTCGATCTGGATGCATTGAGCGGCCGGTCGCGCGCCAACTACTTCTTCGCTCGACGCATGGTGGGGCATGAGTTCGATGTGCCGAGGGTTGTCCCGGCCTCGTCGATCGCATTGCTTGCCGATTGAGCGCGAACTGCGCGTGCTTCGCTGGCGCGCGAAGAGCGTCGCTTCACCAGCGCCGCTCATGGTGGCTCCCCGGAAGACTTGGTGGTCTCAATTCAGCGGAGATAACCTTGAAGATCAAAGGCACGAACGTCGAAGTCGTCTTGCACCGCGGCGCACTGAGCGCCCCCATCAATGCGGTGAAAAAGGCCCTTGGCATGGCTGTCAAGCCCCCGAGCCAGTTCACTCAGGATCATCCGCTGCGGCCCATCGAGATCCGGCGAACGAATGGGGCTGGCGCTCCGCGTGCGGCGGTGCTTGGCAGCTCGTCACCTGCACGCCATCCGGATTCGGAACTGGACCTGGATGTCCGGCAGCGGGCGACGAATGTGCAGCCGGAGACGAACTCGCTGCCGGGCTCGGACGTCGACTTGGGCGCGCCGGCCGACACTCTGCCGCGAAGCCTGACGGATTCCCCGGTGCGCACGCAGGATCGGCAGGCAACGATCTCGCAGCAGGTCTCGGCTCCCGAGTTGATCGTGACGGACGGCTCCCCGCCGCTGGGCCCTGCGGACGCGGCCTTGCAAGTGGAGTATCAGCAGCCCGCGCACGCCGCCCAGATCAAGGCGGAACTGGTCAGGGCGGCAAGGTCGAAGGAGGCCAGTTGCAACATCACCGTGTTCGGCTATTCGCCCACCGGTGGCGGGCACACGGCGCGCACGCTCAACATCATCAGGGAGGCTGTCGACAAGGGGAAGATCACCGAGGGCAGCGTGGTGGTCTTTCACCTGCCTGAAAAGTGGCTGGGCAAGGAGCGTCCCGGGATGTTGCGGGACCTGGCGAATTACCTCACCAAGCATGGCGTGAACGCCATCTTCGCGGAGGCTGAGAAGTCAGTGCTCGGCTTCTTCAACGCGGACGGCTCTTCCGATTCGCCGCGAATTTCCGAGCACTTCGCGATGCAACCCACGCGACCTGATGCAGGCACCGATATTCGGGAGGCATGGCTGCTGGCGCCCGAGCGGCCCGGCAGCAAGAGGCTGTCAACTGCCCCATCGGAGGATGCCGTCGATGCAGGAAGTGTTGGCAAGCGGTCAAGCACGGCAAGCACCACAGCGACAGCCCCGGAGCTGTCGGCGGGGCCAAGCATCGTCGCGACCTCACCTTCCCTCAACTCGCTGGGCAGCACCGGCGCCAGCAGCAAGCGAACGGCCAACAGCATTCTCGGACTGCGGACCTTCGACAAGGGTTTCGACATTCAAAATCTTCCGACGATTTCGGCCTCCAGCTTGATGAAGACGCTGGGAGAAATCGTGGGGGAGGACGCCATGAAGTCCAAGGTGTTCGTCCTCACCGACATGGACCCGACGCTACAGAAGGCGGCGTACGGCGCCGGCGTGCCCCGGAATCATCGCGTGGATCAGCAGAACCACGCGATCTTGCTGAATACAACGGGCGACGACTTCGTGCAGAGCAACATCAAGTCCGAAAACGCGCTGGTTGGCAAGATTCTCGACACCTACGATGCCGTGCCTTCGCATATCGGGCTTGGTGACAAGAACACATTGGTGGCCATGAAGAGGCTCGCTGACAAGCTGGGATTGACCGAAGCCACGACCAAGACGCAGGCGCGCGACAAGGTGGTCAAACTCCTCCTGGAGAAGGGCGAGGCGGTGCGACGACTCCCTGAAGAGTGCTCCGCATTGTCCGCCCCGGTCGCCGGAATCATGAAGCATGAATCGGTGGGGTCCGAGACGGACATCAGCAATGTGGTTTACGTGTACGCGCACGGACTGACCAACCGCATTGCAAAGAAGGTCCAGGATGAATTGGACAGGGCGGGGGAGACGCCCGACCGCTACAAGAAGACGATGTTCGTGTTTTGTGGTGCATCCGTCGTGCCTCCCGACAATGCGATGCATCTGGCCTACCTGGCGGAAGGGGACGGCATCACGACCTCAGGTGCAGGAACGCATGGTGAATACGCCTACCTGCATTTCTCGGGCGGCTCCAAGGCAGGCCTGATGGCGCTGCCGATCAAGAACCATCCGGAGCAGATCGCCAATGCAGACAAGCTGAGCTTCGATGACCGGACGGAATCGATGGTCACCCAGGTCAAGAAGCAGGACCAGCTGGAAGGCGCGGTCGACCGCTGGCTGCAGGAAAGAATGCAGGCTGCGCCGGCCAAGTACCACGACCCCGCGGGCAACGGCAACACGATGCGCGACATGCTGAATGCAGTGGCACGCCCCGATACATATGTCAGCCAGGGCGTGGAGCTGCTTTTCGGTGATAAGAAGCCCAAGGAGGTCTACGGGAAGGATCGCTGGAGCGAAGTCAAACGCATCGAGCAAGTCGAAAAAGCGCTTCACGATTCGCCGCTGATGGCTGCGAACCGCGGCTTCTCGAAGATGGTGTTCCAGGCACTGGACATTGTTGAGAACAATCTCGAGAACGACGCCTACATGGAGATGCCTGTCCACATCAAGCTGAAGAAGGGGGACGATTCGAAGGACAGGCACTTCGAGAACTTCGAGAAGTTTGTGCTTGCGCTGAGCAGCATCGGTGGGCTGCGCGATGCCCTGGGCTGCGGCGACGAACTGCATACCAACCACCTGCCGAAAATTCTCGAGGTACGGGAGGTGTTCAAGGAATTGGCCTCGAAAGAAGACGTGCCACCCGGGCAGGAGCGCGAGCGGATCGAGCAGAAGCGCGAGCGCATCGAAGACTTCAAGAAGAGGTTCGGAAGCGTCTTCCAGACGGGGTTCTGACGTCTTCATACGGCGGCGTCGCTGCAGTCGAGCCATCCGGGACAGCTGATCTTCTCTATGAAGCTCGGAGCCAATGACAGCGCCGAATACGGCACGACCAGAGCGCCGGTTTCAACGACGACCTGCTTGACGGACATGCGGTCGATCGTGGATCAGCTCCTGGCGAACTATGGCCGATGCGATCGCTGGCACTTTCAACTTCAGGCCTCTGATCGCCCCGAACTGAGCATCACGAGACCCCGGCGTGCTTCATGCCTGCGCCCCGGCAAGCTCGGGGGCGGGCACGTCTGCTTCACGGCGAGTCTTGGCGGCGGGTGTCGACGGCGGCACCTCGTCCGGCCGCACCAACTCGAGCCGGTCGCGTCCGGCGTGCTTCGCGCGGTACAAGGCGGCGTCGACGCGGGCGATGGCGGCATCGAGATCGGACAGCTCGCTCACCCAGCCGCCGCCCATGCTGAACGACAGCCGCTCGTTGCTTGCCATGCCGGGGATCGGCTTCGTGCGCAGGCCGGCGCGCAGGCGTTCGAAGATGGCTTGGAGGGCAGCGTCGCTGCTGCCCTCGACCAGCAGCAGGAACTCCTCGCCGCCGAAGCGGCCCACGCGGTCGTGCTCGCGCAGCTGCTCACGGCAGTTCTGCGCAAAGATGCGCAAGGCGGCATCGCCCACGGCGTGGCCGTAGGTGTCGTTGACGCGCTTGAAGTGGTCGATGTCGAGCAAGGCGATGCAAAGCCGGCCATGGGAGCGGCGGTCGGACAGGATGGTGCGGGCCAGCTCGAGGATACGGCGGCGATTGGGGATGCCCGTGAGCTCGTCGCCCGCGGCGAGCTCGGCGAATCGCCGCTTCTGGCGCCGCTGGTAGAAGAGGTAGACCCCCATGCTGCCGAGCATGGCCAGGCTGGCGAGCAGCGCGATGCCGAGTGCCAGGCGGCGTGCATCCGACTCGGCCCTCTGCGCACGCAGCAAGCGGTTCTCGGCTTCCTTCTGGCGCGTCTCGAATCGTGCCGTCAACTCCGTGGCCAGCTTGGTGTTGGCCACTTTCGCGTGCGCGTGTTCTGCGCGACGAAGGCGCTTGGCGGCGTCGATGGCTTCGCGCAAGTTGCCCAGCCTCTCGTAGAGGTCGCTCGAGGTCTCGAGGTAGGCGACTTCGTTCCCGGAATTCTTCATCTGCTGCGACATCCTCTGGACCCGCGCGAGGTCCTCGAGGGCCTCGTCGCGCCGGCCCAGACGGGCCAGGACATCGGCACGCCTGAGCGTGACGTGGAACACCATCTCGTCGTTGCCGGTGCTCAGGAAGATGTCGCGCGCGCGGGTCAGCGCCGCCATGGCGTCGGCAAAGCGACCGTCCTTCATCGCGATCTTGGCGTTCAGGCGCGCGATGTATGCAGACCCGACCACCAGGTGCGCCTCGTCCGCCAGCCTTGCCGACTCGCCGATCTGCTGGCGGGCCTCCGCGAGACGGCCCGCGGCCAGATAGGCGCCGGCGAGGTTGTGGTGCACGGCGCTCGCGAGGTAGTGCATGCGCGGCCCGTCGAGATAGGACACGGCCTGCTCGCAGTGCTCGATGGCCTTGCCCACTGCCGTGCCGTTGTCCACGTTGTGAACCTCGATCCAGCACATGTCCGACAGCACGCCGGCGACCCTGGGCTTGTCGCCCTCCGCCTCGAACATGGCATGGGCCTGGATCAGAAGCGCCACGGCATCCGCCGGACGATGAAGGCCGCTGTAGAGACCCGCGCGATTGAAATGCACGCGGGCCACGCACCAGTCCATGCGGCGGCTCTTCGCGTACGCAAGCGCCTCGTCGAGGATGGCGCCCGCCTCGTCGAATCGTCCGGCTGCACCGCTGATCTCGGCACGGTCGTTGAAGAGGATGCATTGCGCCGCCTCGTCGTGCAGCGCGGTCGCGAGCGGCACGGCGCGCGCAATCGCCTTCTCGGCGACCGGATAGTTGCTCAGTGCGTTGGCCGACGTCACGAAGAGCATCGATGCCGCGAGCTGCGTCGCCTGATCCCCGCGCGCATCGGCGGAGGCGAGATGCCGCTGGGCGTCTTCCATGGCCTTGGCAGGTGCGTCGAAGGCCAATGCCTCCATGCGCTGCAGCCACTCGGGTGGCTGCGCGGTGGCGAACGAAAGCTGCGCCGGGATCAGCAGTGCCAGGGCGATGCCGATGTGCCATCCCGGCCACTTCTTCCTTGTTCCTGGATTCCGCTGATGCATGACCATGGTGCTCCGAAGTCGCCAGACATCGCGACTCGCGCGAGGGTTCTCATCAACTTATCGGATGCAAAGGCCGCAGTGTTGAGGCCCTTCGATGGAGCCTGCCGTTCATTGTTGGCAAAAGAGGCCGTCCGACAAAGTCCCGGGCGCTTGCGGCGATCTTGTTCACTTCGTCACGGCATCCGTGAAAAAATGGGGTAATAGTATCGATATGCGATTCTGTGTGATTGCATGGCGGAATATTGATCGTAAAAAATGATTCATGTTTGGCGAGAAAGTGAGTTTTCACCATGACAAACGTAACAATGCTGGATGTCGACCTCAGCGGCGACCTGGTCAGTGCAGCGGCCAGCTTCCTCCACTCTCCCCACTATGGGAAGACCCCGGCCGGGCATCAGGAAGTTCACCGCAAGTGCCTTGCGCTCTCCCGCAGCGCCCGCACCCTCCTGCTGATCATGGACGGCTCCCGCCCACTGTCCCAATGGCTGTCGGCCGTCAACGGTGCCACAGAGGACGATGTGCAACGCCTGATCGCGCAGGGGCTCGTCGAAGCGCTGCAGGTCCGGGCCGAGCCTGTCGAACCGACACGCGAATCGCTGCTGGCGGCCATCGACACGATGGAGCGCCCAGTTTTGTATGAGCTGCTCACGAAGCACGCCCGCTCTCAGCTCGGGCTGATCAAGGGGCTGCGCCTGGTGCTGGACGTCGAGCGCTGCCAGGACCTGGAAGAAATGCGAGTCCTGGCCCGGGACTTCATCCAGACGCAGGTCAAGGAGCACGGCGAAGACGGGGCACGCGTCCTGCACCGTGCGCTCGGTCTGCCCCCCCTGGGTGCGGGCGCGCCGGTCCATCCGGTCCACCACTGATCAGCGAGGGCGAGCGATGAACCAGCGCATCGAGACGGCGTGGTCCAAGGGGGTCCTCGTGGCCTCGGTGCTGTCGTGCCTCTTCGCGCCCGCGGTGCCGCGTGCGGACGATGCATTGCCCGCGCTCAAGCCCGTGCGGATCGGCTTCATCTGCCCGTTCACCGGCGGCTCGCAGGACTTCGGCAACTCCGCGCGTTGGGGCGCCCAGCTGGCAGTGCACGAGATCAACGAGTTCGGCGGCTACATGGGTCGGCGGCTTGAACTCGAGTTGCGAGACGACCAGTCGAACCCCGACGAAGGACGCCGCATCGCCGAGGAACTGGTGCAGCAAAGGAAGGTGGACTTCACCATCGGCTTCTGCAATTCCGGCGTTGCGCTCAAGGCGCTCGATGTGTTCCAGCAAAACAAGCATTTGCTGCTGGTTCCCGTGGCGACCGGCACGGCCATCACCACCAAGTACCCGCCGCAGTCCAGCTATGTGTTCCGGACCTCGGTGCGCGATGCGGTGCAGGTGGAAGTCCTCGTCGATGAGATCGTCAAGCGAGGCTTTTCCCGGGCAGCGATCTTTGCGGACAGCACGGGCTACGGCGAAGGCGGACTCAAGGACCTGCAAACGCGGCTCGCCGAGAAGAACGTCGCCGTGGTGCACGTGGCGCGATTCAAGCTCGGCGTGGATTCGCTGGTGGACGAGATGAAGGCGGCGAAGGCGGCCCGCGCCGACGTGATCCTCAGCTACACGGTCGGTCCCGAGCAGGCCGTGGTGGCCCGCGCGCGCAGCGAGACGAAGATGGCCGCGCCGCTGTTCGGACCCTGGACCATGTCGTTCCGCTCGGTCATGGACAAGGCGGGGCCGGCCGTGGAAGGCGCTGCGATGCCGCAGACGATCATCCAGGACTTCTCCCATGAACAACGCACCTCGTTCCTGGCGCGGCTTCGCGCCTTCACCAAAAGCCGCGAGCCCTTGGGCTCGCTGATGTCGGCCGCGCAGTCCTATGACGCGGTCCATCTCATGCTGGCTGCGATGTTCCAGACGCACGGCAACACCGACGCCGATGCACTCAAGCATGCGCTGGAGCACCTGGACCAAAACCACCGCGGCGTCGTGACGACCTACAGCCGGCCGTTCTCGCCGACCGATCACGACGCCGTCACCGCGAACATGCTGTACCTCGGTGTCTGGCGCCAGGGCGAGATTCACTTCCTCTACCCAGACGATGCCAAGCGCGCATCGTTGATCCAGAAAAAGAAGTAGTCCACCTGAGGCTGTTGTCAAAGACTGTGAACCCTTCCAGAAGTCTCCTGTCCATCCGTGGATTTCTCCCTATTGAGGGTGGCGACGACCCGGCGGCCGATGCGATACGCGGTCGCTGTGTGAAAAACAAACGCCGCTCTTCCTGGTGCCTGTGGCTGAATCGTGGCATCGCGGAGCAGCGGCCGCGAAGAATCGTGATGGCCACCCAGCACCCACCGCAGACCGAGGATGTCCGGATGAAGCGTCGAGAACTGATCCGCAGTGCCGTGGCTGCATGTGCTGCAGGCGTGCCGATTTGGTCTCGCGCCCAGAGCAGCAACAAGATCGTCCTCGGCCAGTCGGCGGCATTCACCGGCCCCGCAAGCGCGCTGGGCGAGCAGTTCAAGATCGGCGCGCGACTGTTGTTCGACAAGGTCAACGCCGGCGGCGGCGTGGCAGGCCATGCGATCGAACTGCAAAGCATCGACGACGGTTACGAGCCCGACCGATGCGTTGCCAACACGAAGACCTTCATCGAGCGCGGCGTGCATGCGCTCTTCGGCTACATCGGCACGCCCACCAGCCTGGCCGCGCTGCCGCTGGTCACGGCCGCGAAGATTCCATTCATTGCGCCGTTCACCGGCGCCGAGGCGCTGCGGACTCCGTTCAACCGGCATGTCTTCCACGTGCGCGCTTCGTACTTCGACGAGACGGCGGAAATCGTCAAGCAGCTGTTGGCCGTGGGCATCCGCCGAATCGGCGCCTTCTACCAGAACGACAGTTACGGCAAGACCGGCCTGGAAGGCGTGACGCGCGCGCTCAAGCCCCATGGGTTGACGCCCACGGGTCTTGGAACGGTGGAACGCAACACGGTGGCCGTCGATGCGGCGGTGAAGTCCATTCTTGCGGACAAGCCCGATGCGATCGTGCAGATCAGCGCCTACAAGTCCTGCGCGGCCTTCATCCGTGCTGCACGCAGCGCGGGTTTCGGCGGCACCTTCTACAACGTGTCCTTCGTCGGCACCCAGGCGCTGGCGCGTGAACTGGGCGCGGATGCGCGCGGGGTCGTGGTCAGCCAGGTCATGCCCTTCCCGTTCACGGCCGCGTCGGCGTTGTCCAGCGACTACCTGGGCGCGGGCCGTGCAGCGCTGGGCGAGAAGTTCGAGCCCAACTACAGCAGCATGGAAGGCTACGTGGCCGCCAAGGTGCTGATCGAAGCCTTGCGCCGGTCCGCTGGCAATGCGGCCTCCGAGCGCCTGATCGGTGCCCTGGAGTCGATGCACGACTTCAACCTGGGCGGCTTCTTCGTCGATCTCAATGCCCAGAAGCACACGGGCTCGAAGTTCGTCGAACTGACGATTCTCCAGACGGACGGCCGCGTCAGGCGGTAGATCCCGGCCGCTCCGAAAGGAGCTTGCGAAGCGACGACTGCGGCCCAGGCGGCTGAGACCTGAAACGTCCTCGCTGCCCTCGAACTGCTGACACTGCTTGCTTCGTATCACGAGCGGGGAGTTCGCCTTTTTTGGCGTGGTGGCCGGGAGACTTCCGTATCGTTGGACTGCGCGAGCCCCTGCTTGCCAGGGCGGCGCTGTTTCTGGTTCTTCCCCGTGCAGCCCGAACGGACCGAGGCCCTGCCGATCGGTGAAGAACCCCATCTATTAGCCCAATACCGGCTCGAACTTCCATGGGCCTCTTCTGTCGTTTCGACGTCGCGGTTGTTCTGAAGGGTGGGGCAAACAATGCTGGTCGGGTGCGTGCATGCGCTGCCTCATCTTTAGTTGGGCGTGCGTGAAGTTGCACGTTCTGTTCAGAGGAGCGGTTGACCCGGAGCGACGAAACACGACCGTGGCGTCGCCGATCTGCACGATGCCGGCGTTCAGCAGCGACTGCACCTGCCGCGGACCTGAGCGCTCAGGCCGATTGACGAAGCAGCAGCGTCGGCTCGGCCAGCTGGACCTGGCGTGCGCGTTCAGGGTGCTCGATGCGCGTGAGCAATGCCTGGGCCGCTTGCTCGCCCAACGCGCCGGGCTGGATGTCGATGGTGCTCAGAGGCGGGTTCGAGTGTTGCGCGTCCAGCACGTTGTCGAAGCCGATCAGCGCGAAGTCGCTGCCCGCGCGCAGCTTGCGTTCGCCCAGCGCAGCCAGCGCGCCGAACGCGGTGATGTCGTTGTAGCAGACCGCCGCCTTCACCGCCGGCTTGCGCGCAAGCAGTTCGCCCAGCGCCTGGTAGCCGCCTTGCCGGTTCGGCTTGGCGTTGACCACCAGCTTGTCGTCGAAGGCCACGCCGGCCTCTTCCAACGCCTTCCGGTAGCCCGACAGGCGCTGCTCATAGACCAGGCCGGCCTGGCCCCCCAGGAAACCCACGCGCTTGTGGCCGGCACCCAGCAGGTGCTGCGTGGCGAGGTAGGTGCCGCGGGGGTTGTCGGAGCCCACGAAGTCGTAGCTGCCGGGCCCGAGCGAGCGCACCATCACCAGCAGCGGAATGCCCCAGTCGCGCACCTGCTTGACGAGCGTGCGCGGCGTTCCGATGGCCGGGCACAGCACGATGCCCGCGGCATGCTGCTCGCGCATGGACTGCATCACCTTCTGCTGCACCTCGAGGTTTTCGTTGGTGTGTGCCATCAGCGTGATGTAGCCGGCCTGCATCAGCTTGCGCTCGATGCCGACCAGCACTTCGGCGAAGAAGGGGTTCATCAGGTCGTTGATCACGACGCCGACGGTGTTCGACGAGTTGCGCCGCAGGTCGGCCGCCCGGCGGTTGTAGACGTAGCCCAGGGTCTTGGCGACTTCGCGCACGCGGCCGGCCGTTTCCTCCCGGATCAGCGGGCTGCCCTGCAGCACGAGCGAGACCGTGGATTTGGACACGCCGGCTGCATTCGCCACGTCCATGATCGTGACCGGACGGGTCAATGCGGTGGTGGTTTTTGCCATGAGGATTGGTGCTTACCCGGGGATTCTATGAAACGCCTTGACGAACTTTTGGAACGTTCCAATAATTCCTTCATTAGATCGTTCCAATGAGTCTAGCTCTTAACGAAGAACTGAACACCATGCAACGAATGACAGGTTGGGGCCTGATCGGCGCCAGCAACATCGCCAACGAGTACATGATCAGCGCCATCCGGGCCCAACCCGGGCACGAGGTGGTGGCCGTGGCCAGCAGCAGCCTGGAGCGCGCCACCCGCTTCGCGGGCGGTGCCGGCATCGCCCGCGGCTACGGCTCGGTCGCCGAGTTGCTGGCCGACCCGGCGGTGGACGTGGTCTACATCAGCACCACCAACGAGCTGCACTTTTCGCAGGTGCTTGCCGCTGCCGCCGCAGGCAAGCACGTGCTGTGCGAGAAGCCACTGGCACTGAACCTCGCCCATGCGACGCAGATGGTGCAGACCTGCCGACGGGCGAGCGTGGTGATGGCCACCAACCACCACCTTCGCAACGCAGCCACCCACCGCAAGATCCGCGAGCTGATCGCCCAGGGCGCGATCGGCCGCCCGCTGTTCGCGCGGGTCTTCCATGCAGTGCACCTGCCGGCGCATCTGCAGGGCTGGCGCATCGCGCGGCCCGATGCGGGCGGCGGCGTGATCCTCGACATCACCGTCCATGACGCCGACACCCTTCGTTTCGCGCTCGGTGCCGAGCCGGTCGAGGCGATCGGCTTTGCCCAGGCCGGCGGCATGGCCCAAGGCGGCCTGGAAGACGGCGTGATGGCCGTGCTGCGTTTCGACAACGGCGTGCTCGCGCAATTGCACGACGCATTCACGGTGGCGCACGCCGGCACCGGCATCGAGTTCCACGGCGAGCGCGGTTCCATCATCGGTCGCGACGTGATGACCCAGCGCCCCGTCGGCGAGGTCGTGCTGCGCACGGCCGATGGCGAGCGCGTGGTGCCTGTCGAACATGAAAGCCTCTATGCGCGCGGCGTGGCGGCCTTCTGCGCGGCGATGCGCGGAGAGGGCGTGCCGGCCGCCACCGCGGAAGACGGCGTGCGCTCCCTGGCGGCGGCGCTCGCGGTGGCCGAGGCCTGCCGCACCGGGCGTGTCGTCCCCGTGCAATCCATCGATCTCTGAACAGAAGGCATGGCCGTGAACAAAGTGATCTCCGCCGAGCAGGCCGCTGCATTGGTCCGTGACGGCGACGTCGTGACCGTGAGCTCCTCCAGTGGACTGGGTTGCCCGGACAAGGTGCTGCGCGCCATCGGCGAGCGTTTCGACAGGGAGGCGCAACCGAAGGGCCTGACATCCCTTCACCCCATCGCCGCGGGCGACATGTACGGCATCAAGGGCATCGACCACATCGCCAAGCCCGGGCTTCTCAGCCGCGTGCTCGCGGGCTCCTACCCGAGCGGGCCGTCTTCTCTGCCCATGCCGGCGATCTGGCGCATGGTGGTCGACAACCAGATCGCCGCCTACAACATCCCGAGCGGCATCCTGTTCGACATGCACCGCGACGCCGCTGCACGCCGGCCCGGCGTGCTGACGCAAGTGGGCGTGGGCACCTTCGTCGACCCCGACCTGCACGGCTGCGCGATGAATGAGCGCGCCACTGAACATCCGGTGGTCCGCAAGGAGACGTTCGACGGGCGCGAGTGGCTGTACTTCCCGGCCATCGCGCCGCGCGTGGCGATCATCCGCGCCACCACCGCCGACGAGCGCGGCAACCTCACCTACGAACACGAAGGCGCGTTGCTGGGCGCGCTCGACCAGGCGCTGGCTGCTCGCAACAACGGCGGCATCGTGATCGCCCAGGTCAAGCGTGTCGTGGGTGTCGGGTCCCTGCGGCCGCACGACGTGCACGTGCCGGGCAACCTGGTCGACCACATCGTGGTCGACCCCGAGCAGATGCAGACCACGCAGACCGCCTACGACCCTGCCATCAGCGGCGAGGTGGTGCAGCCGCTGTCGGCCTTCGAACACCAGGCCTTCGGCCCTGAAAAGGTGATCGCCCGCCGTGCCGCGATGGAGCTGGCCCACGGGTCTGCCGTGAACCTGGGCTTCGGCATCTCGGCCAACGTGCCGCGCATCCTGCTCGAAGAGGGCTTGCATGGCGAGGTGACCTGGGTCATCGAGCAAGGCGCCGTGGGCGGCATGCCGCTGCTGGGCTTCGCCTTCGGCTGTTCGGCCAATGCGGATGCCATCGTGGCGTCGCCCAACCAGTTCACCTACTTCCAGGGCGGCGGCTTCGACTGCACGCTGCTGTCGTTCCTGCAGGTGGATGCCGACGGCAGCGTGAACGTCTCCAAGCTCGGGGCCAAGCCCTACCTCACGGCCGGTTGCGGCGGCTTCGTCGACATCACCGCACATGCGAAGCGCATCGTGTTCTCCGGCTTCTTCACCGCCGGCGCGCAGATCGAGGTGGGCAACGGCCGGCTGAAGATCGTGCGCGAAGGCAAGAGCCGCAAGTTCGTCAACACCGCCGAGCACATCACCTTCAGCGGCCGCATCGGCAGGCAGCGCGGCCAGCACGTGACCTACGTGACCGAACGCTGCGTGATCGAGCTCACGTTCGACGGCCTGATGGTCACCGAGATCGCGCCGGGCGTGGACCTGCAGCGTGACGTGCTCGACCAGTCCGAGGTGCCGCTGCGCGCCGCGAAGAACCTCAAGGTCATGGACGAGGCGCTGTTCCGCGACGCGCCCTTCGGCCTGACGCTGCAACAAGGGGTGCGCCATGAGTGATGCCATCGGCGCTTCCGTGAACGCCGCCGCGAATGCCGATTCGCATGTGCACTTCGAGCGCTACGACGACATCGCTCTCGTGAGGCTGGTGCGCCCGTCCAAGCTGAACACGCTAACGCCGTCCATGCTCGACGACCTGGAGCGCATCGCCCGCGAGATCGAGGCCGACGCCGACCTGCGCGTGGCGGTGCTCGCCGGCAGCGGCGAGAGAGCCTTCTGCGTCGGCGCCGACATCAACGAATGGGCGGCCCTCAAGCCGCTGGACATGTGGCGCCGCTGGGTGCGGCGCGGCCACCAGGTCTTCGACCAGTGGGCACGCTTGCGCCAGCCGGTCATCGCCGCGATCAACGGCCATGCCTTCGGTGGCGGGCTGGAGCTGGCCCTGTGTGCCGACATCCGCATCTGTGCAGAGCACGCCCAGTTCGCATTGCCCGAGGCTTCGATCGCGACGTGTCCCGGCTGGTCGGGCTCGCAGCGGCTCGTGCAGCTCCTGGGCTCGAGCCGGGCCAAGTACCTGGCACTGAGCGGGCAGCGGCTGACGGCACAGCAGGCGCTCGCCGGGGCGCTGGTGCACGAGGTCGTTGCCTCCGACGGCGCGGTGGAGCGCGCCGTGACCCTGGCCCGCGAGATGGCGGCGAAGGCCCCGATCTCGCTGCAGCTCACCAAGCAGCTCGTGAACGCCGCCGCCGGAGAGGCCACCGCGGTCACGCTCGAAGCCATGGCCGGCGCACTGGCCGCCAGCACCCAGGACGCGGCAGAGGGCGTGCTCAGCTTCCGTGAAAAGCGAGCGCCGTCCTACACCGGCCAATGAACCCCTGAAAACGACGACGACATGAACACCCAACAGATCGATGCCATTCTTCAGCGCAAGCCCTATCGCGGCCAACTCCTGATCGACGGCCGCTGGGCCGATGCAGCCGACGGCCAGCGGCTCGAGCGCAGGTCGCCGGCGCACGACACCCTGGTCGCCGTCTATGCGAAGGCCGGCAAGGCAGACGCCGAGCGCGCCGTCGCCGCGGCCCGCAAGGCCTCCGACCATGGCCCGTGGCCGCGCATGAAAGGCGCCGAACGCGCCACGCTGCTTCGCAAGGTGGCCGAAGGAATCCTTGCGCGCAAGGAAGAGCTCGCGCTGCTCGAGACGCTGGAGAACGGCAAACCCCTGACGCAGTCCCGCGCCGAAATCGAGGGCGCGGCAGACCTGTGGCACTACGCCGCGACGCTGGCGCGCAACCTGCACGGCGACAGCTACAACACCCTGGGCGAAGACACCCTGGGCGTGGTGCTGCGCGATCCGATCGGCGTGGTCAGCATCATCACGCCGTGGAACTTCCCGTTCCTCATCGTCAGCCAGAAGCTGCCCTTCGCGCTCGCCGCAGGCTGCACCGCGGTGGTCAAGCCCGCCGAGGTGACGTCGGGAACGACGGTGATGCTGGGCGAGATCCTGCTTGCGGCCGGCATGCCCGAAGGCGTGGTCAACATCCTCGTCGGGCAGGGCAGCGTCATCGGCGACGTGCTGGTGACGCATCCGGATGTCGACATGCTGAGCTTCACGGGCTCTACCGGCGTGGGCAAGTCCGCCGCCGCCAAGTCGTCGCAGACGCTCAAGAAGGTGTCGATGGAACTCGGCGGCAAGAACCCGCAGCTGATCTTCGCGGACTGCGACTGGAAGGCGGCGGTCGATGCGGTGGTGTTTGGCGTCTACTTCAACGCCGGCCAGTGCTGCAACAGCGGCAGCCGCATCCTCGTGCATGAGTCGATCGAGAAAGAGTTTGTCGCCGAGGTCGTGGAGCGTTCGAAGCAGGTGCCCGTGGGCGACCCGCTGGACCCGTCGGTGAAGGTCGGCGCCATCACCACCGACAAGCAGCTCGACACCATCCTGTCGCATGTGAATGCGGCGCGTGAAGAAGGCGCCCACGTCGAGCTCGGTGGCTCGCGCATCGCGCGCCGTGGCATGTTCGTCGAGCCCACGGTGGTCACCGGCGTCACGCCAAGCATGGCGATTGCGCAGGAAGAGGTCTTCGGCCCCGTGCTGTCGGTGCTCAGCTTCAAGACGCTGGACGAGGCTGTCGCACTCGCCAACAGCACGCTCTACGGCCTGTCCGCCGCGGTGTGGAGCCAGGACTTCAGCACCTGCCTCACGGCGGCGCGCCGCATCAAGGCGGGCACGGTGTGGGTCAACACCTTCCTCGAGGGCCATGCCGAACTGCCCTTCGGCGGTTACCGCGAAAGCGGCATCGGCCGCGAACTCGGACGCTTCGCCACGGAGGACTACACGGAGACCAAGACCCTGCAGATGCATCTCGGACCGCGCACGGGCTGGTGGCAGCCGCGCTGAATCCCGGGCTTTCGAAACAGACCAAGACAACGGAGACAACAGATGATGAATGATTGGAAGAGGAAGGGGCAGGCCGCGGTGCTGGCCGTGATGGCCGGCACCGCTGGAACTGTCCAGGCCGAAGGCACGCAGATCGAAGTGCTGCATTTCTGGACGTCGGGCGGCGAGGCCGCGGCACTGAAGGTGCTCAAGGACAAGGTGGTTCAGCAGGGCGTCGGCTGGCAGGACATGCCGGTGGCCGGCGGCGGCGGCGAGCAGGCCATGACCACGCTGCGCACGCGCGTGAGCTCGGGCATACCTCCCACGGCGGTGCTCCTGATGGGCCATGACCTGACCGACTGGGCCAAGCAGGGCGTGCTCGCGAACCTGGACGCGCAGGCCAAGGCCGAGGGCTGGGACAAGGTCGTGCCCCTGGCCGTGCAGAAGTTCTCCAAGTACAACGGCACCTGGGTGGCCGCGCCGATCAACATCCACGCCATCAACTGGGTCTGGGCCAGCAAGGACGTGCTGCTCAAGTCCGGCGTGAAGACCGAACCCAGGAGCTGGGACGAATTCATCGCCGACGCCGAGAAGGTGCAGAAAGCCGGCTTCGTCGCATTGGCCCACGGCGGCCAGCCCTGGCAGGAAGCCACCATGTTCGATGGCGTGGTGCTTGCCACGGGCGGCGCGGACTACTACCGCCGCGCCTTCGTCGAACTCGACCCCCAGGCACTCAACTCCGCGACCACGGAGAAAGTGTTCCAGCGCATGAGCCAGCTCCGCAAGCTGGTTGACAAGGACTTCTCGGGCCGCGACTGGAACGTCGCGTCCAGCATGGTGATCAGCGGCAAGGCCGGCTTCCAGATCATGGGCGACTGGGCCAAGGGCGAGTTCATCAACGCCAAGAAGGTGCCGGGCAAGGACTTCCTGTGCTTCCCCTTGCCGGGAACGCAGGGCAGCGTGTCCTACCTGTCCAACCAGTTCGCCATGTTCAAGGTCAAGGCCGACAAGGCGTCGGCCCAGGCGCTGCTCGCCACCGACATCATGGACCCAGGCGTCCAGTCCGCCTTCAACGTGCTCAAGGGGTCCGTGCCGGCGCGCATCGACGTGCCCGACAAGGCCTTTGACGACTGCGGCCAGCGTGACATGAAGGAGCTGGCCCTCGCGACCAGGAACAACACGCTGGTCGGTTCGATTGCGCACGGGCATGCCGTGCCGTCCTCGATCAAGAACGCGTTCTACGACGTCATCACCCGCCACTTCAACGGCCAGATCGACGACAAGAAGGCAGTGGCTGAACTGGCTGCGGCCGCCAAGCAGTGAACCACCTCGAGCAAGGAGACAAACCATGAAACGCACCCTCACCTGCGTCGCGCTCGCCGCGGCCCTGATTGCACCCGCCATGGCTCAGCAGCAGGTCGAAGTCCTGCACTGGTGGACTTCGGGCGGCGAAGCCTCGGCGCTGAAGGTCCTGAAGAACAACCTCGAGAAAGACGGCGTGGGCTGGAAGGACAGCCCCATCGCCGGCGGCGGCGGCGAGCAGGCGATGACCGCGCTGCGCGCACGCGTGAGTGCAGGCATTCCGCCCACCGCCGTGCAGATGCTGGGCTTCGACATCCAGGACTGGGCCAAGCAAGGCGTGCTCACCAACCTGAACGACCTGGCCGCCAAGGAAGGCTGGGACAAGGTGGTGCCTGTGGCCCTGCAGAAGTTCTCCAAGTACGACGGCGCGTGGGTGGCGGCTCCGGTGAACGTGCACTCGACCAACTGGGTCTGGGCCAACAAGGAAGTCCTGGCGAAGGCCGGCGTGACGACGGAGCCCAAGACCTGGGACGAGTTCATCGGCGCGATGGAGCAGGTGCAGAAGGCCGGCTTCGTTGCCTTGGCCCACGGTGGCCAGCCCTGGCAGGAGGCGACCATGTTCGACGGCGTCGCCCTCTCGACCGGCGGCATCGACTACTACCGCCGCGCCTTCATCGAACTCGACCCGAAGACCCTGGGCTCCGCCACCACCGAGAAGGTGTTCCAGCGCATGAGCCAGCTGCGCAAGTTGGTCGACAAGGACTTCTCCGGCCGCGACTGGAACGTGGCGTCGGGCATGGTGATCAGCGGCAAGGCCGGCTTCCAGATCATGGGCGACTGGGCCAAGGGCGAGTTCATCAACGCCAAGAAGGTGCCAGGCAAGGACTTCGTCTGCTTCCGCGTGCCGGGGTCGCAGGGCATGGTGTCGTTCAACTCCGACCAGTTCGCGATGTTCAAGGTCAAGGGCGCCGAGAACGTCGCCGCCCAGCAAAAGCTCGCGGCGGCCATCATGGACCGGGGCTTCCAGTCGGCCTTCAACGTGGTCAAGGGGTCGGTGCCTGCACGCACCGACGTTTCGGACAAGGACTTCGATGACTGCGGCAAGAAGGGCATCAAGGACCTGGCCGAGGCCAGCCGCAAAAACACCCTGGTCGGCTCGCTCGCTCATGGCCACGCCGTTCCTGCATCGGCGAAGAGCGCCATCTACGACGTGATCACGCGTCACTTCAACGGCCAGATCGACGACAAGAAGGCGGTGGCTGCGCTCGTGGCAGTCACCAAGAACTGATCGCCCACTGTCACTTTCCTTAGTCAACCCTCCGGCGGACATCGAGGTGTCCGCCGGAATGGCGGAGCCATATTCAAATGCGTGCGGGTGTCCTGCCCAAGCTGTTGCTCAGTCCCAGCGTGCTGCTGCTGCTGGTGTGCGTCTACGGCTACATCATGTTTACTTTCTACCTGTCGTTCACCTCCTCCACGTTGATGCCGGTGTACGACTGGGCCGGCGCCGCGAGCTACCGGCGATTGTTCGGGCTGGAGAACTGGAGCGTCTCTCTCGGCAACCTCGTGGTGTTCGCGAGCCTGTACATCGCGATCGCCATTTCGCTGGGCCTCGGCTTTGCGATCCTGATCGACCAGCGCGTGCGCGCCGAAGGCCTGTTCCGCTCGGTCTTCCTCTATCCGATGGCGCTGAGCTTCATCGTCACCGGCACGGCCTGGAAATGGCTGCTCGATCCGGGCGTCGGACTGGAGCACACCTTGCATCAACTGGGCTGGTCCAGCTTTTCGTTCAACTGGATCAAGGACAGCGACATGGCGATCTATTGCGTCGTGATCGCCGCCGTGTGGCAGACCACCGGCTTCGTGATGGCGCTGTTCCTCGCCGGCCTGCGCGGCGTCGATGCGGAGGTGATCAACGCAGCGCGGGTCGATGGCGCGCGCACCTGGCAGATCTATCTCAAGGTGATCATTCCTCAGCTGGGCCCCGTGTTCGTGTCGGCCTTCGTCATCCTGGCGCACATGGCGATCAAGTCCTACGACCTCGTGATCGCGCTGACCAATGGCGGCCCCGGCCGGTCCACCTGGCTGCCGTCGGTGTTCATGTACCAGTACACCTTCACGCGCAATGAAATGTCGGTGGGCGGCGCGAGTGCCGTGCTGATGCTGCTGGCGATCGGCGTGGTGGTGCTGCCTTATCTCCTGAGCGAGTACCGGAAGGTCAAACGTGGCTGACAAGAAACCTCTCGCCGCCGGCCGCTTCGCGCTCTACGCGGTGCTGGTCTTCCTGGCCCTGCTGTTCCTGATGCCGGTCTACGTGATGGCGGTCAACTCCTTGAAGCCCCTGGAGGAGATCCGCAACGGCAACCTGCTGGCGCTGCCGCAGCTGTGGACTTCCGAGCCGTGGGCCACGGCCTGGAGCACGGCGCAGATCGGCGTCCAACCCACAGGGCTGAAGCCGTATTTCATCAACTCCTTCCTGATCGTGATCCCCGCGGTGGTGCTCTCAGCGTTGATCGGTGCCCTCAACGGCTACATCCTCACGCAGTTCAAGTTCCGCGGTGCCAATGCCTTGTTCGCCGCCATGCTCTTCTCGGTGTTCATCCCCTACCAGGTGGTGCTCATCCCGATGGCCAAGACCCTGGGCTTCCTCGGCCTGGCCGGCACGATCAGCGGGCTGGTGTTCGTCAACGTCATCTACGGCATCGGCTTCACCACCCTGTTCTTTCGCAACTACTACGCGGCCTTTCCGCAGGAACTGGTGCGCTCAGCGCGGATGGACGGGGCCGGCTTCTTCGGTGTGCTGCTGCGCATCCTGCTGCCCAGCAGCGGGCCGATGATCGTGGTGACCGTGATCTGGCAGTTCACCAACATCTGGAACGAGTTCCTGTTCGGCGCGAGTTTCAGCGACTTCAGCTCGTTCCCGCTCACGGTGGCACTGAACAACCTCGTGAACAGTTCCACCGGCGTCAAGGAATACAACGTCCATTTCGCAGGTGCCTTCATCGCCGCGATTCCCACCCTGGTGGTCTACATGGTTTCAGGCAAATACTTCGTCCGCGGCTTGATGGCGGGCTCTGTCAAAGGATAAGCGCGATGGCCTCGCTCGATCTGATCAACATCCACAAGAGTTTCGGCGCCACGCAGGTGTTGCACGACATATCCATCGGCATGGCCGACGGTGAATTCCTGGTGCTCGTGGGCCCCTCGGGCTGCGGCAAGAGCACGCTGATGAACATCATCGCGGGCCTGGAGGAGCCCAGCGGCGGCCTCGTGCGGCTGGGCGACAAGGACATCACCCATGCCGGCCCGGCCGATCGCAACATCTCGATGGTGTTCCAGAGCTATGCGCTCTACCCGAACATGACGGTGGCCAAGAACATCGAGTTCCCGCTGCAGATGCGCAAGGTCGATTCCTCCATCCGCGCCGAGCGGGTGCAGAGCGTGGCCAAGCTGCTGCAGATCGAGCACCTGCTCGAGCGCCGGCCGCGCCAGCTCTCGGGCGGCCAGCGGCAGCGCGTGGCGATCGGCCGTGCGCTGGCGCGCGAGCCCCAGCTCTATCTGTTCGACGAACCGCTGTCCAACCTCGATGCCCAGCTGCGGCTGGACATGCGCACCGAGATCAAGAAGCTGCACCAGCGCCTGGGCTCGACCATCGTCTACGTCACGCACGACCAGATCGAGGCGATGACGCTCGCCACCCGCATCGCGGTGATGAAGGGCGGCGTGATGCAGCAGCTGGGCACGCCGCACGAGGTCTACAACCGGCCGGCCAACCTGTTCGTGGCCGGCTTCATGGGCTCGCCGCGCATGAATCTCGTCCGGGCCCGGCTGACCGCCAACGGCGACGTGCTGTCACTGGAAATCCAGGCCGGCGACCGCCGGCGTGTGGCGATTGCGCTGCCGCCGCAGCCGGCCGCGCTGAAGGCCTACGTGGGCCAGGACGTCATCGCAGGCATCCGTGCCGAGGCGATCTTCATGGCCAACGGCGAGGCCGTGCCAGAAGGCAAGTCCCACGTGGTCGATGCGCGCATCGAGGTGATCGAGCCGACCGGCGCCGACACGCTGGTGGTGCTCAACCTCGGCGGCCACGAGTTCACCGCGCGGCTGGAGCCCGACCTTGTCCTGAACCAGGGCCAGGAGGGGAAGTTCGTGATCGATTTGAGCAAGCTCGTCTGCTTCGATCCGGCCACCGAGAAACTGATCGCATGACGATGATGCGGTACGACGTGGTCATCATCGGTTCGGGTGTCGGCGGTTCGGCCGTCGCGCTCAAGCTGGCCAGCACCGGGGCGCGCGTCCTGGTGCTGGAGCGAGGGCCACGTCTGCCGCGGGAACCGCAGAACCGCGACGCCGAGGCGGTGTTCGTCGAACAGCGATACCGTTCGAATGAAACCTGGGTCGACGCGGACGGCCGCCCGTTCCGGCCCGGGCAGTACTACTACGTCGGTGGCCACACCAAGTTCTATGGCACCGCGATGTTCCGCTTTCGCGAACGCGACTTCGAGGCGCTGGAGCACGAGGAGGGCGTCTCGCCGGCATGGCCGATCCGCTACGCCGACCTGGCGCCGTACTACGACGAGGCCGAGGTCCTGTTCGGCGTGCGTGGCGAGGCGGGCGCCGACCCCACCGAGCCGCCGAGATCGTCCAGCACGCTGCACCCGCCGGTGCCGCACGAGCCCGTGCTGGCCGACATGGCGGACCGCTTGCGCTGCATGGGCCTGAGGCCGTTCCCGATGCCCTCGGCCATCGCCTTCGGTGACGGCGGGAACTGCGAACGATGCGGCACCTGCGATGCGTTCCCCTGCATGATCGACGCCAAGGGCGATGCCGAGATGTGCCTGTTGCAGCCGGCGTTGCGCCAACCCAATGTGCGGCTGCAGACCCGTGCGATGGCCACGCGCCTGGTCGCCGACGAGACGGGGCGCCGCATCGTCGCGGCGGAGGTGCCGCGTGAGGACGGCACGACGGAGACGATCAAGGCCGGCCTCTTCGTGCTGGCCGCCGGAGCGATCAACTCCGCCGTGTTGCTGCAGCGCTCGGGCTTGGCGAACAGCTCGGGCGTCGTCGGCCGCCACTACATGAACCACAACTGCACCGCGTTCATGGCGGTCGATCCATGGCGTGTCAACGACACGCGATTCCCCAAGACGCTCTCGGTCAACGATTTCTACTTCGGCGGCAACGCGAGCCGCTATCCGCTGGGCAACCTGCAGATGCTGGGGAAGATCCAGGAGCCCATGCTCCGGCGCCCGCTGCACTGGATGCCCAAGCCGGCGCGGCAGTGGCTCGTGCGACACAGCGTCGACTGGTACGTGATGTCGGAAGACTTGCCAGACCCGCAGAGCACGGTGCGGCCGCTGTCGGACGGGCGCATCCAGCTGAGCTGGAAGCGCACCAACCTGAAGGCCCATCGGCGCTGGGTGGGCATCGCACGGCGGATCTTGCGCGAGGCCGGCTTCCCGCTCGTGCTGAGCCGGCCGTTCGGGGAAGACACGCCGTCCCACCAATGCGGCACCGTCCGCTTCGGAAGCGACCCCGCGACCTCCGCACTCGACCCCTATTGCAAGGCCTGGGACCACGACAACCTGTACGTGGTCGATGCCGGTTTCTTCCCCTCGTCCGCGGCGGTCAACCCGGCGCTGACCGTCGCGGCGCAGGCGCTGCGTGTCGGCGATCACCTGTGTTCCGAGATGCGGGGGTGATTGTGGCTGGAACCAACAACATGACAAGGATCAACAAGGGCCTGGCCGTCGTGACCGGCGCACGCCGTGGCATCGGTGCGGGCATTGCCATCGAACTGGCACGCCAGGGTTTCGACATCGCACTCACGGACATCGGCGACGAAGGCGCCGAGGCCACGTTCCGCGCCGTCGAAGCCGAGGGCGCGCAAGCCAGGCTGTTCGTCTCCGACCTTGCGGCCGTGGGCGACCATGGCGCTTTGCTCGAGGGCATCGTCGAGTGGGGCGGCCCGATCTGCGTGCTCGTGAACAACGCCGGCATTCCCGCGGCGCACCGTGGCGACCTGCTGGACCTCGCCACCGCGTCGTTCGACCGCGTGATGGACACCAACCTGCGCGGCACCTTCTTCTTCACCCAGGCCGTCGCCAGGTGCATGGCGGCGACGGAGAGCGAGTCCGCGCGCAGCATCGTGACCGTCTCTTCGGTCAGCGCCGAGATGGCCTCGATCGAGCGCGGCGAGTACTGTCTTTCCAAGGCGGGGCTGGGTATGCTGACCAAGCTGTTCGCACTGCGCCTGGCGCCGCTGGGCATCGGCGTGTTCGAGGTGCGCCCGGGCGTGATCCGGACGGCGATGACCGAAGGCGTGGCGGCCAAGTACGAGCGACAGATTTCCGAGGGCCTGATCCCGATGAACCGCTGGGGCAGCCCGGAGGACGTAGCGCGTGTCGTGGCGGCGCTCGCATGCGGCGGTTTCAACTTCGCAAGCGGCACCGTGGTGAATGTCGACGGTGCGCTCTCCATCCCACGTCTATGAGCTCAGAGACTTACGACTACATCGTCGCCGGCGGCGGATCGGCTGGCTGCGTGCTGGCCAACCGCCTGAGCGCCGACTCCAAGGTGAAGGTTCTCCTGCTCGAGGCCGGCGGCGGCGACGGGCACCCGTTCTACGCGATGCCGGCCGGCTTTGCGAAGATGACCCACGGCATCGGCTCCTGGGGCTGGCACACCGTGCCGCAAAAGCACCTGAAGAACCGCGTGCTGCGCTTCACGCAGGCCAAGGTGATCGGCGGCGGCTCGTCGATCAACGCTCAGATCTACACCCGCGGCGCCGCTGCCGACTATGACGAATGGGTGGCCGAAGACGGTGCCGCCGGATGGTCGTACCGCGACGTCCTGCCGTACTTCAGGCGCGCCGAGAACAACCAGCGTTACGTCAACGAATACCACGCGTATGGCGGGCCGCTGGGGGTGTCCAACCCCATCAGCCCGTTGCCCATTTGCGAGGCCTTCTTCCAGGCCGGGCAGGAGTGCGGCATTCCGTTCAACCCTGACTTCAATGGCGAACGGCAGGACGGCCTGGGCTACTACCAGCTTACGCAAATCGCCGCGCGCCGCTCGTCGACGGCGACCGCCTACCTCGACCCTGTGCTTGGCCGCAAGAACCTGACGGTGATGCAGCAGACGCAGGCCTTGCGTGTCGTGCTGGAGGGCACCCGGGCGGTGGGCGTCGAAATCGCGCAGGGCAGCAGCCGCACGCCGCGCATCATCCGCGCCGAACGCGAGGTCATCGTGAGCAGCGGGGCCATCGGCTCGCCCAAGCTGCTGATGCAGTCCGGCATCGGGCCGGCGGAGCATCTTCGCGAGGTCGGCGTGGGGGTGAAGCATGCCTTGCCCGGCGTCGGTGGCAACCTGCAGGACCATCTCGACCTCTTCGTCATCGCCGAATGCACCGGCGACCACACCTACGACAAGTACAACAAGCCCTGGAACGCGGCGTGGGCGGGGCTGCAGTACCTGCTGTTGAATAAGGGGCCGGTGGCCTCCAGCCTGTTCGAGACCGGCGGCTTCTGGTATGCCGATGCGAAGGCACGGTCGCCCGACATCCAGTTCCACCTAGGACTCGGTTCGGGCATCGAGGCCGGCGTGTCCAGGATGCGCAACGCAGGCGTCACGCTGAACACGGCCTACCTGCGCCCTCGCTCACACGGCACCGTGCGGCTCGCCAGCGCCGACCCAGCCGCCGCACCGCTGATCGACCCCAACTACTGGGCCGACCCGCAGGACAAGGCGCTGGCGCTGCAGGGGCTGAAGCTCGCGCGCGAGATCATGCGCCAGCCGGCGCTGCGGCGCTTCGTGCAGGCGGAGTGCCTGCCGGGCGACGGCATCCGCAGCGACGCAGACCTGTTCGACTACGCGTGCGCCAACGCCAAGACCGACCATCATCCGGTGGGCACTTGCCGCATCGGCGGCGCCGACGACCCGCGCAGCGTGGTCACGCCCGACCTGCGGGTGATCGGCCTGCAGGGCTTGCGCGTGGCCGATGCCTCGGTGATGCCGAGGGTTCCGTCGAGCAACACCAACGCGCCGACCATCATGGTTGCCGAGAAGGCGGCCGACCACATCCTCGGGCGATCCTGAGCACTCATCACCATGCACATCCTCCTTCCACATGCCGAAGGTTCGCTGCGAAACCACGTGCTCGCCGCGCAGCCGATCAGCCCGAAGAGCCCCTGCCCGGCCTTCAACCGCACGGTCTATGCCGCGGCCCACGTCGTCGTCGACCCACGCCGCATGTGCGACCCCTGGGATTCGCCGCCCGCCGTCGACTGGGATGCCACGATGGCCTTCCGGGACCACCTGTGGTCGCTGGGCTTCAAGGTGGCCGAGGCCATGGACACCGCGCAGCGCGGCATGGGCGTGGACTGGCCCACCGCCCGCGAGCTGATCCGGCGCAGCCTGTGCCACGCCAGGACCGTTCCGGGCGCCGACCTCGCATGCGGTGTCGGCACGGACCAACTGCAGCCGGGGCCGGGCGTCGGACTCGCGCAGGTGGAGGCAGCCTATCGCGAGCAGTTCGACGTGGTGGAACACGAAGGAGGCCGGGTGATCCTCATGGCCAGCCGCGCGCTCGCGGCTTGTGCCCAGGGTGCTGGCGACTACCTGAAGCTATACGGCCGCCTGCTTCAACAAGCCTCGCGGCCGGTGGTGCTGCACTGGCTGGGCGAGATGTTCGACCCCGCGCTGCGCGGCTACTGGGGCAGCGCGGACGTTGCCACGGCGCTGGACACCGTGCTGCGCCTGGTCGAAGCCAACGTCGACAAGGTCGAGGGCATCAAGGTGTCGCTGCTCGATGCGCGCTGGGAGATCGAGTTGCGCCGCCGCCTGCCGGCCGGCGTGAAGATGTACACCGGCGACGACTTCAACTATGCCGAGTTGGTCGCCGGCGACGGGCAGCGCTACTCGCACGCGCTGCTCGGCATCTTCGACGCGATCGCCCCGGTGGCCTCGGCCGCGCTCGAAGCGTTGGCCGATGGCGACGAGGCGCGCTTTCGCGCGTTGATCGAGCCGACGGTGCCGCTGTCGCGGGAAATCTTTCGCGCACCGACGCGGCACTACAAGGCCGGCGTCGTCTTTCTCGCCTGGCTCAATGGGCACCAGTCGCATTTCACGATGGCCGGCGGACTGCAATCCGCTCGCGATGTCCTGCACTACGCCGATGTCTTCCGCCTCGCCGACACTTGCGGTGCGCTGCAGAACCCGGAGCTCGCGTTGCAGCGCATGCAGCGATTCCTGTCGGTGCATGCGGGCATCGACACCTGATCGCACCCATGAACTCAGCTCAAGAAGACGACACCTGCCTTGCGCTGTTGCGGCGTCTGCATCGCGCGATGCTGTCTGCTGCAGACCCGATGAACGTGGTGCCGCCAGCCTTGCCGAGCCCACCCAAGGGCCGCACGGTCGTCGTCTCGATCGGCAAGGCAGGTACCGCGATGGCGCGTGCCGTCGAGGCCCACTGGCCGGCGGACAAGCCGCTCGGCGGCGTGGCGGTCGTGCCGCAGGGCAGCGCGCTTCCTCTGCAGCGCATTCGTTGCATCGAGGCCAGCCACCCGGTGCCCGACGAGCGAAGCATGCAGGGGGCGACCGCGCTGCTGCAGGCGGTGCAAGGCCTCACGCCGGACGACCTGGTGCTGGCGCTGGTATCGGGCGGCGGGTCGGCGCTGGCGGCGCTGCCGGCGCCGGGCATCAGCCTGGAGGAGAAGCGGGCCATCACACGCCGATTGCTGCAGTCGGGTGCGCCGATCTCGGCGATGAACGTCGTGCGCAAACACCTCTCGGCAATCAAGGGTGGGCGGCTGGCACTCGCCGCCGCGCCGGCGCAGGTGGTGACGCTGGTGATCTCGGACATTCCGGGTGACGACCCGGCGCTGGTGGCATCGGGACCGACGGTGCCCGACACGACCACGTGCGCGGATGCCTTGGCCCTGCTCGATCGCCATGCGGTGCCCATCACCGAGACCCTCAGGCAACAGCTCATGCAGGGCACGCTCGAATCGCCCAAGCCGCACGAATTGCCGCACGCGGCCGCGCCGGTGATCGTGGCTTCTGCCAGGCTGGGTCTTCTGGCGGCGCAGGCGCAGGCGCGCACCGAGGGATGGAACGCCCACATCCTCTCCGATGCAATCGAAGGCGAATCGCGCGACATCGCCGCCATGCATGCCGCCATCGCCATGCACGTGGCGCAAGCGAAGCAGCCCTTCGTGCCGCCGTGCATCCTGCTGTCCGGCGGCGAGACGACGGTCACGGTGCGGGGCACGGGCCGGGGCGGGCGCAACACCGAGTTCGCGCTGGCGCTGCTGCATGCCTTGCAAGGCCAAGCCGGCATCTGGGGCGGCTCGGTGGGCACCGACGGTCTCGATGGCTCCTCAGGCGGCGCCGGGGCCTGGATCACGCCATCGACGTGGCAGGCCGCGCAGCAACTCGGCCTGTCGGCGCAAGGCTTTCTCGATCGCAGCGACAGTGGCAGCTTCTTCGAACGCCTGGGCATGCTGGAGCGCACCGGGCCGACGCATACCAACATCAACGACTTCCGCGCAATGGTGATCCTGGAGCGCCGATGACCACCGTCGCACTACGTCACCACTGGAGCGGCGACTCTGAACTTCAGGCGCTTCAGGTTGCCGCGAAGGCGCTGGCCGGCGTGGACCTGCAGTGGTCAGACGCACCGCGGCCCGGTGGCATCGAGATGGTCAAGATGCATGGGCAAGAGATCGTTGCCGCCGCGGCGAGTGTGCCCGGCCTGATTGATCTGTCTGGCCATGTCGATGTGGCCGAGCTTCGGCGCCGTTGCCGGCCTTGCGTGCTCGAGTCGATGATCACGCCGCAGGGTGCGTGCCACGGCATCCCGATGGGCATCCATCGCAGCAACTGCCTGTGGGTCCATGCGGATGATGCGGCGGTGCCTGCGAGCTTCGTGGGGTGGCTGGCATGGCTGGATGCACGACGCGGCCGAATCACGCATCCGCTGGCGGTCAGTGCCGAGCCGTGGCAAGTGGGCCTGCTGTTCGAGGTCGTGCTGCTGTCGATCGGTGGGTGTGCCTTCCATGATCAAGTGTTTGCGAGAGCCGATCCGCAGGCGATGGCGTCATCACGCATGCGACAGGTGCTCGATGGCTTCGTCCAGCTTCGGGACTTCGTCTCGCAGCGTTCGCTCGCTTCGAACTGGCGCATGCTCGCGCAGGATCTGCGTGAGGGCAGGGTGGCGGCCTTCGTGATGGGCGACTGGGCCCGCAAGGAGTTCAGTGCATGGGGCGGTCCGCCTGGCGATGCGGTCGGCGAGTGGCAGGTTCCGGGAACGCAGCGGCTGGCTCTCTTCAACGTTGACTACTTCGTGCCGATCATGCGAGGGGACCATGCGGCCTCCGATGGACGGCTGGCCGGGCTCGTCTCATGCCTCATCGACGCGCATGTGCAGCAGGCCTTCAACCGCGCGAAGGGCTCGCTACCGGCCGTACTCGATGCGGGCGATGAGTTGTTGACGCAGGAATGGGTGCCCTCGATGAGCTTCGACCACGCTTGCGATGCACAGCGGCGCCAGTTGTTCGCCACTGCGGCCACGGCATTCTTCCTCGGCGATGAGACACGCGATCGAACGATCGATCGCTTGATCGAAGGAACTTGACCCGTGTAGACCCTACTAGCTGAGAAGTTTTTTTCGACAAATATTGGAACGTTCCAATAGAGCAGGCAACACCGAGGCGTTACGAGCGCTTCGGGCAGTTCGCCGATTTCCATTCCTTGAGCAAATCAACCTTGTGTGAGGAGCACAACCCATGAAGAAAACCCTGAGAGTCGCCCTGCGCGCCACTGCCGTGGCCGCACTTTTCGCCGTGGCCAACGTCCAAGCCGTCGACTTCGGCGGCTACTTCCGCGCCGGCCCCGGCGCGACGAGCAAGGACCACGCACGTGCCTGCTACGCCCTGAACGGCCCGGAGGGCCTGAAGTACCGCCTCGGCAACGAGTGCGATTTCTACGGCGAATTCCTCTTGAGCCAAGGCTTCAAGACCGAAGGCGTCGAGTACAAGGCC
>Ga0068867_100000057_pt1 | contig 68720 bp, 98 predicted proteins | sample KBSMisM32_FD_65649 | JGI IMG/M metagenome (GOLD analysis project Ga0068867, IMG submission 65649) | Miscanthus rhizosphere microbial communities from Kellogg Biological Station, Michigan, USA - KBS Miscanthus M3-2 | ecosystem: Host-associated > Plants > Roots > Rhizosphere > Soil ...
AGACTGCGGGCCAAAATATCCCGGCTGCTCCATCCGATTTAACGGTGATCTATATGGATGACTTCGACAAAGGGATGCTGAAGGAGATAGAAGAGATCGATGAGTGGATTACCGCTCGTCGCAATGCCCTTTATCGCGCTCTTTCTCCTCTCCCTAACAACCAAGAAAATTTCGGGCGATTCTTCGCTATCGGTGCAGCACAATCCGCGATGTGGCGCATCATGCGTCGCATAAAGGGCGATGACCATTAAGGAGGTCATGTGAGAATCTGGTTAGCCTTGCTCGGCGTCATTGTCTGGGTCGCTCTGTTATGGCCGACTGTTCTGCAGCCGATGCCACTTCTGTACTGATATCTTCATCTCTCGCTAAGCAGCGAGGGAGGAGGATGTCAGCATGTTTGATCTCTGGATGTGGCTCTTCGGGTTCACACAGGAATTCGATCTGTGGAGAAACATACAAAGATCACACGGCGAGAATCTCTTGGCTGCGGCTCGTAACCTCCGGGGTTAGACTTATGGGACTTGCCAACGCTGGAACGCATAGCCGATATCATCTCGTGCGGATACTCCCTGCGCGTCAAGGTGATGTCGTGAGGTTTGATTCCTCAGAGTCCCACTCTTTTCTTTCAAGGGAGCCATGAAAAAGATTTCAAAGGAGCAGCGGCGTCGCATCGAGGAAGCCGAGGAAAAGCAGGAAATCTCTGTTTCCTTTCCCGGTCTTGGAGCTTATTCTTATCGTAAAGTCAAACGTGGTGAGCCGGGATACGAACTCATTCAAGACGCGAAAAATCGGGGTACCTGGATCTGTGACTCTTACGATCACAATGAAAATGAGGGATGCAGTAACCCCGATTGTTTCAAGCATCCTAACTACAAGGATCGGCGTTGGGCTCCGCCTCCAGTACTAGGAGATGTATGACCCAAAGACGTCTACAACTTCTATACGAGTACAAGAAATATCCAGGTCTCATTAGATTCGGTAGTCTGCGCCGCGAGAATATACATTTTGGACTACTCGTTGCGGAAACAAAACAATTCCTACTTCGTTTTTACAGCACTGCTCCCTAGCGGCTGTGGTATGGCTTTAAAAGGCGTTTTGGACGGCCTAGCGCGCGTTTGTAGCGTATTTCAGTATAGGGGTAGAGGGTATGCGGCCCATGCCGTTATTGCCCTACGATGGCCTTTAAACGGCCTCAGGATATGGTGAATAAGGTCGGCTACAGGCGAAATAAATTTCCGTGGCTCAAGCCTCAGGTCTGCCCAAACTGTAAAACAGAATTCGAAACCCGCAATCCAACGAAGAAATTCTGTAAAGAAAGATGCCGTGTCGAACACTGGAAGGCAAGTCATGCACTTCAACGGACTTCAAGTCATAACTAGCGTCAATCTCACAGTTCCCGGCGAGCCAGTAGAAGTCCCTCGAAGCTGGCGGGAGCGGTTCTTCACGCGGCCGTGGCAACCACTCAAGAGAACTCGTACTGTGGTGCCTCAGATTCCACATCCTGGAGCACTTATCATGCGAGATAAAATCTTAATGCATCCAGCGACGTATCAGCGATTGAAAGAATCTTTCAAGGATCTCGGCTAGGAACTGACAAAACCCTTGCAATTGGTTTAAAACTGTGGTATAATAGCTCTTGGATAGAACTTACTTCTTTCCAAGGAGCAGTCCAGTATGTATACGGCAGAGGAATTGCATCCGGCTGACATCCGTCTCTTCAAGACGGTGAAGGACGCGATGCGCTACGTGGCGAAGGAATATCACCTTCCCCTGAAGTCGGTCAGCCCGATGCCACGGCCGGAGCTCGGCAACAACTTCGGGCACTGCGACCCGACGGGTGACATCCAGATCGTCCTGCGCTCCATGACGAATGGCAAGTGGGACGACGAGCCATTTCACGAGGATGAGGTGTGGGACACTGCGGCCCACGAGCTCGCTCATCTCCGTTACAGCGGCCACGGCGATGACTTCTGCGATTTTCGCATCGAGCTGAAACAGGCGATGGAGAATCGTCGCCTCGAGTATGGCAAGAAGATCATCGAGAAGCTCGTCAAGATGCAGGAATTGCGTCAGGGCGAGATGGCTCAGGGCAACACCGAGGCCGCGGAGAACTTCGCGGCGATGATCAACAAGATGCTCCTCGAGCACGAGCTCAATCCGAGCGACCTGGACTACGCTCGGGGCGCCGACAATGATCCGGTCATCGAGGTCTACTGTGACCTTGCGAAATATCGGCCGACGGCGAACTGGCGGCGGGAGTATCAGGCGGAAGACAAGAAGACCCGCATCGCGTGGCAGGAATCGCTCGCATCGGTCGTGGCTCGTGGACATCTCTGTCATTTCCTGGTTCAGCTTCGCAGCAACCAGATCATCTTTGTTGGCACCAAATCGCACGCGACGGTCGCCGAATACGTCTACTGCACGCTAGTTCACGCGGCGACCCGTCTGTCGGTGGACGCGAACTACGCCTACAACAAGACGGCGATCAACAAGCAGCCTGGATATCGTAACTCCTGGCTCAACGCCTTCGTCACCCGCATCCAGCAACGGCTCGAGGAAGCTCGTAAGGCGGCGGTCGTCGAAGTGTCGCCGGATCCTAACGTCCAGAAGACCGCTCTGATGCGGCTGAACGGCGCGATGGTCAAGACGAATCGCTACATGGTGGAGCGATATGGCCGCGCCGCGAAGACGGCTACGGCGCTGAAGTACGAGCGGGCCACGAACATCCAGGGCGTGAAGGACGGCATCAAGGCTGCGGATGCGATGCAGATTGGCCGACGTGGCCTTGATCCCTCGAAGGTGCGGGGCAACATCGGGGACGGGAAGTGAGGATAGGTTTCACTGGAACACGGCGCGGGATGACACCCTCTCAATTCGAGAGGGTGTTCTTCGCTCTTCGTCACTATCGGATTACTCGTGGATTTCACGGCGCCTGCCACGGTGCAGACCGTGAATTCCACGGCATGGTTCATGTTCCCATGGAGTTGTTTCCCTGCGATGAGAAACAACATCAATGGGCTTTAGCGACCTGTGCAGGTGGAAAAGATGTTATCCATCCCATTGACATCGACCCAATCCGTCGTAATCACCGTATTGTGGATTGTTGCAGCCTTCTTGTGGCTGCGCCTGGGACTTCGCACGAAGTAGTTCGTGGGAGCGGGACGTGGGCAACGATCCGCTATGCTCGTAAAGAATTGCGGCCGTTGGTGATCTGTTTTCCCAACGGCACTATCAAAAAGGAACATATCGATGAAATCGACCGTGCTCATGGTGATCATTGAGAGTGACGAAGAGAATCCGCTTCTCCCAACCGATGCGGATATGGTCCTGGCCGTGCAGGATGCTCTCAATCAACCCGATAACGACAACGCCGGGATCAAGAAAGTCACGGTGTGGGTTGGATCGGCGCAACCGGACAGATAGGAGGCGGCATGTTCAAGCTACAGTTCAGCATCACGTTCAAGAAGGGCAACAAGTCGGTGGCCGTGATCGAGGGTGACCGAACCATCGGGCTGGAGACGCTCACCATCGAGGACGTCACCCAGCGCATCGAGGAGACGGAGGACTTTCTCCAGAAACTGACTGGCTTCAAGGTCGAGATTGAGCAGGTCGGATGAAGATCACAGTCTCGCGCTCACACATCGAGTCGGCGCGGCGGAAGGACAGTCACCACTGCATGATCGCCGATGCGATCAAGGAGCAACTCAACGTCCAATACATCAGCGTCGACACACAGGCGATCAAGTTCTCTGACCCCAAGACTGGTATGCGCGTCACGTTTCTGACTCCTCCCGCCGCCCAGAACAGCATCCTGCGGTGGGATCGTGGAATCGAAGTGCAGCCATTCGTGTTCAATCTCGATCAGCCGGTGGTCGCGACGCCGATTCGGAAGCACTATCAGGGCAGGAAGTCCACCAAGCAGTCCGCACAGCGGCGATATGCCGCTCGCATCAAGGCAGACAGGATGGCGCCGCGACTCGTGAAGAAGAAAGCCAAGACGAAGGTCAGTCGTTTTCGCGAGTTCGGCGTGCGGCGCTGGACGAAGAACACATAGAAAGGATAGAAAGTATGGCGCGTAAGCGCGTTCGTAAGAAACCGATCAAGAAGACGACGAAACTCGCGACCGTTCAGTCTCAGCTGAAGAGCCTGGATGAAGCGTACAAGCAGTTGCAGAGGGACTGCGATTCGTGGATTCGGCGATACAACGATGAGGTCACCAAGGTCGCGCAGTTTCGTCGTCAGGCCGATCGGAATCCGTTGCCGACACACTGGAGAACCGCGGAGCAGGATCGTATCGCAATCAGCCAAATGGAGGATGAGCATCTTCGGAACAGTATCTTCTATCTGTTCCGACACATCTTCATCCATGGCTTCGGCTCGACGCGCTTCCTCGACGTGACACGTGATCGGCTGCTGTCCTTGGTGGCGATGATGTACGAAGCAGAGAAACGAGGACTACGCTTCTAGCAGAATGAACTGCCCCGCGCCATCTGCGGGTTCTAGGAGTCGAGCAGGTCCGGCGGTCCACTGGATATGTTCCTCCTAGGCATACATAGCACGGGCCTTGGGATGTGAGATGGCCATGACGGTGGCGGAGATCCCAAGAGATACGGACGTGGTGGGGCGATCCGTATTGGGCTCCGGGGTAGATGTGCAGCTATCCCGGAGCCGAGCACAAAGTGTCCTGTTTCGTTGGACAAACACATGGACGAAGAAGTCCGAGTCCCGAGAAAGCCGAGGTATTCAGGACCAGATCGTCGGCAATCAGATCGTCGTTCGCTGGTCACTGATAAGAATCTTCCCGTATGGGCTAGGATTATGGCGCTGGTAGGAATTCCAGGTACTATCGCCTTCTTCCTGGTCTGGACAACATCACAGACTCTTCCATCTCTTCAGTCAGAACTTTACTCAATGAGGGTAGAGAATCAAAGATTAAGCCAGCTGATCAGTTTGAACCAATCCAGGACGGAAGAGAACCATCGCCTTCTCATTCGAATTTGTTCAGCAGTAACGAAAGGGGATGAACGAGCGCGCTGCTTTGATCCTTAGATATGCCAAGTGGAGTTCTACGATTTCCTTGTATTGATAGCCGTGGACTATCCTATAAGACACATCGCTATCTAGGAGATTCTACGGTGTGTTGTCGTTGTGGAAAAGAGCTAAGCGAATCAGGGCATTGGCATCGTCGACAGAAGTTAAATGCTAAATATCTTCGATCTACTCGATCCTCCTCCTAGGCAGTTCGACTGGAAGCCAGAGCCTCCACCGAGTTCCCTCGATGGTGTGGATGAAATTTTTCTCAACTTCGAGACCACTGGATTTCGGTGGTGGGCTGGCGACAAACCTATTAGCGCATCTATCACGTATGGCGACCCAGCTAACGGATACAAGACTCACTTCATGCCGTGGGGCTTCACTGGTGGAAATCTAGACGAAGCTCAAGTCAAACGATTCTTCAAGGAGCAAATTCGAGGAAAGAAAATAACGAACACGAATACCAAGTTCGAAGTCCATATGGCCCGCGTCTGGGGTATAGACTTAGAAGAACAGGGAAATCGTGTTGCAGACGTTGCTCACTATGCAGCCCTCCTTGATGACCACCGGCAGCGTTTCAAGCTAGACCTTCTCATTCCAGATTTCCTCGGTCATCCTCCCGAAGTCCCTCGATTAGACGAATCGCGCATGGCCTCGTACGATGCGGCGCAAGCCGCTCCGAGAGCAATGTATCAGACATCTGTCATTCGTGAGCTCAAGGATGTAATGTGGCCTGAGCTCCAGCGACAGAATCTGGATCGTGTGCGCCTACTCGAAGAAGAACTCATCTTTGCTACTGCCGACATGGAGTATCAAGGTGAGAAAATAGATGTTGAGAAGCTTGAGTTGTGGATCAAACAGGCCACTCAAGCTATGCAAGACATCTACATGGAGATCTATAAGGAGACTGGACTGAAAGTTGAGTTCGGCTCCTCCGATGATAAGACCGCTCTGTTCCAGAAGCTTGGCATTCCGTTCGGTGGGACTACTGCGACGGGTAAGGCCAGCTTCACCGATCTCATCCTGAAGCAGATTGAACATCCCACGGTTAAGAAACTCCGGCGAGGCATTCGGCTTAAGAGCCTCCTCTCGAAATATCTCCTGAAATATCGCAGAAACGTGGACAGCAATGGCATCCTTCGATATGCACTACATCAGTTGAAGGAGGCCCGGGAGGGCGAATTCGAGGAGGGCGAGGCTGGAACAGGGTTCGGTCGATTCTCTAGCACTGGCCTGTCGCGGACAGAAGGCACGAACATCCAGCAGACGATTAAGGTAGCGAAGCAGCTATCTTCGTATGGCGATGAGTTCATCATTCGCGAGCTTCACATTCCAGGAACACCTGGATATGACTATCTCTCTGCTGATGCTATGCAGATTGAGTATAGGCTATTCGCGAATGAGGCTGGCAACCCGAAGACAATTCAGGCATACAAAGAGAATCCTGAGCTGAGCTTTCACAAGTTCATGCACGGACTTGTCAAGGAATATCAGCCCAACTTTCAGTATCGACAGCAGAAGGATCTGAACTTCGCCAAGCTCTACAACGCTGGCCTCAAGAAGATGGCGTTGATGCTGGAGTTCATTTCCAAGGAGCAGTATCTTCAACTCGTACGAGATCAGGCAACTTCCAATCATCCTCTGCTCCAATCCACGGTTGCCATCAACAGCCTCTACAACAAGCTAGTTCCTGAGGTCAAGCCAGTCAACGACAAGGCAATGGAGATTGCCAAGACTCGAGGATACATCAAGACTATTCTCGGTCGTCGTGGCCGGTTCCCCGATGGCGTAGAGATTCATAAGGCTCTCAATCGGCGCATTCAAGGCAGTGGCGCCGATATCATGAAGGCAAAAATTGTTGAGCTTCGCAGGCATCGTAAGGAAACTGGATTCGTGCTTCGTTATCCAGTTCATGACTCTGTTAACGGCGATATTCCTGATGCACATCACGCAGACAAAGTTCGAGAGATCCTCAATCGACAGACGTTTCCATCGCTGAAAATTCCCATTCTATGGGATCTAAAGATTGGAAAGAACTGGCGTGAATGCGGAGACGAATAGGAGAACAGCATGGCTGACGTCACAATTCCTCCACCTCCCTCGACTGTTGAAGAAGCGGTGAGGTTGTCCAACCTGATGGCCTACGGCTTCGAGAAACATCAGGACATCGGGTACTGGAATCGCTACACCGAGGATCCCGTCTACTTCTGGAAGCGGATGCTTGGCTGGCAGGCAGGTCAAGAGGATGCTCCACGATTTGGGTTCTACGCAAATCCCAGGACACCGTGGAATGGAGGCAGAATGCAGGACTACAGAAGAATCTTCACAGAGACACTGGCCGATTTCGAATCGCCGATCGTTCCGAAGGATCAAGCCGACGCTGGAAAGGGTCAGCTCCTCGTCCGTGCAGGTTTCAAGATCTACACCGCCGGGGATACCAACGTCGGCTACATCAAGAAGAATCCCGGCCAGACGCAATACCTCGGTGTCTCTGTTGACTCGCTCAAGGACAAGAGAGACGGATCCTGGGACGACTATATCACCGACGTGGCAGTCGAGGGAGACCCGAACTCGCGCGAAATCAGGGTCACCCGTACCGCTCATCCCGCCGAGGGAACGCCGCCGTATGCTGACTGGGTTGAGCCGACGGTGATGTATACGCAGCAGTCCGGGCCGATGAAGCTCAAGGACCGGCCGTCGCCAAACCCGGAACCGTCGGACGCCATCGTCATCAAGAAGCTCGACGAGATCCAGCTTGCCCTGTCCGCGATGGACCAGAAGCTGAACCAGTTGGCCCTTCAGGCCGACCAGAACACCGAGAAGATCCAGACCCAGATCCACGATCTGGTTGAGGACGTCGAGGACAGCATGAAGCAGGTGCTCCCGCTCATCACCTGCCGTTATCAGGCAGATCCCTCGACTGGTCCTTCCGGTGGTCTGGCGGGGACAATCGGCTCAACGGTCGGTACGATTCTGGGTGGCTTGTTTGCGAGAACGAGAGCGCGAAGGGCGAAGCAGTAGGCATAGGAGTCGGGCGTGAGCAGCGCCCGACTCAACTTTTATCTGGACTATGTACGAATTTGGATTTGCTTTTTTAACCGTTTTGTGCTATACTGTATTGGTGGTCTAATGAATGAAGCGTTTGTGAAGGCAAACCTCACGACGTATCTGCGAGCTAACTTATTGCGCGCAGTCATTCTTAGACACGAAGATCGTTCAACATATGGCATACCAGATCTTAGCGTCACGATGTGTGGATCCACATCGTGGTGGGAGGTCAAGTTTGCCAATCCTGATTGCAGATCGCGAGGCGCTCAGGATCTTACAATGCGACGTCTCGGAAATGTGGGAAAGGCGTACTACCTTATTTTCGAGATCGATAAAACAAAGGAGAAACGAATGCACATAGTCACTCCCAATGACTATGTGAAGTGGGAACAGTCCGGGGATATGATGATTGGCTTTGACCACGCTTGGGTCACGGACTTCATCAAGGCGGTTCACAAATGATTATGTCAGATCGCGACGTCTTTGCAGGTGCCCATGTCACGCCGGAGGTGAAAGATGCACTCCGGCAACTATCGCTGAAGCAGAACAAGTCCATGTCGGCTTTGATCTACGAAGCCATCAAAGATAAACTGGCGAAGGAAGGTGTCGAGGTAACTCGTGCATCTTCCAACGAAGAAGACGTTCCGCTGCCGTTCGTGCATTAAATGCCCGGCCCGGCGACCCAGACGCTCATCCGGACGTATTCCGGGCTTGAGCTAGACGTGTGCCGTCTCGAGCCTGACTTAATCCGCATTGAAGACATAGCTCACGCTCTCGCCCTTTGTAATCGTTTCGCTGGTCACACCAAGCGACCGATTTCTGTCGCGCAGCACTCCGTCTATGCTGCGCGAATTGTTGCTGAGCTTCTTGCTAGAGGCCCAGACTCTGCCGTTAATCATCATAGTATTATTCGTCAGGCTCTTCTACATGACGCCGCAGAAGCGTATGTCGGTGACGTCACTAAGTGGCTGAAGCAGACCAAGATCTTCGAGAATTATCGTATTCTTGAAGATATCATACAAGCCAAGATCTACAGAAAGTTCGGCTGCCCTGTTGACCAACACGAATTCGTTAGCTACGCAGACCGCATCCTAGTCCTATTCGAGGGAAGGAAAGGGTTCGGTCCTGGATTTGTCATTGACCATCCTGACTATCCCAATCTCAGCCAATCAGAAATCGATCTAATCGGGCCGTGGTCTCCGTGGTCCTGGAAGTCAGCCGAAGAACTCTTCCTTGTTCACTATCGAATGTATGCTGAGGTGATGGGTGCTGGAACTTAAATACGCCACCGGCTTCTTCGAGACAGCTCGTGAACGCTACAATATCAAGCTGAAGCGTGAAGCCGGTGAGCCACCTCCATGGACTACTGACAAGCAATTCCGTCAGTGGCGGTTCTGTCACGTTCACAGAGAGCACGACAAGACAACTCGGTGGTTCCGTGAGACTGTCCGTAAGCATCTGGACGAGCTCGCAGCCACTCGTGCGACCGTGGCCTTTCGATGGTTCAACCGAATCGAGACCGGGGAGCTCATTGTAGATCTGCTGGTTGACAAGTGGGATTCCCAAGAAGCTGAACGCCGTCTCCGAGGAGTTGCTCCGATAGTCACCGGCGCCTACATCATCAAAGGCTATGATGGATACCCAAAACTAGAGGGTGTCCTCAAGTGCATCGATGAGGCTTTTCCACGACTTCCTCCGATGGTTGAAAAGTGGAAGGCCAAACCCTCCCTCGAAGCCGCGTGGCGGGATCTCACGACCCTGAACTATCTGGGCGGTTTCATGGCCTATGAGATCGTCTCTGATCTGCGCTGGACACCGTTCTTATCAGTCGCGCCCGATATACTCACATGGGCGAACGCTGGTCCCGGCTGTGCTCGAGGACTCAGCTGGACTGTGGATGGGCATGTCGGTCGCTTTGGCACTGGTCCCAGCGATCAGAGAACCATGCTCAGCCTGATGCGTGAGATTCTCGCCATGAGCCGGGACGAACAGTACTGGCCGCAGAAATGGCACACGTGGGAAATGAGGGAGGTAGAGCACTGGATGTGCGAGTGGGACAAGTATTGTCGCGCTCGCAGCGGTGAGTCGATGAAACGAAAGTTCGTAGCTCCTCGGACAGCGTATGCTTGATACGGTTATCTGCATTCCGTCCCGTCGCAAGCCTCCGCTGAAGAGCTTGATGAGCTACCAGACTGCTCCATTCGAGGTGATTATCGTCGCAGACCCTGAGTTCGTAGGCATACACGAGCAGTTCTATCATGCTATCCGTAATATTACCGTAGTCGAGGGAGGTCGTGGAAACGGTCCTCAGTGTGCGGCGTGCTATCGTGCCGCAGCGAAGGCTGGATTCCCCTATTTCTTCAAGATGGATGACGACCTCTTACCGAAGACCTTTGTTGGGATGGACGGCTTTATCGATTTACCCATCGCAATTCGTGTCGCTCGTGAATGCTTAGATGTCACCAAGACCACTCATGCGGGCTTCTGCAATACCTCCCGAAGAGATTGGCTCGGTGATGGCTACGCCAGAACTTGGGGGCTAATCCATGGCGGAGGAAACATCGGAATCAGCGCCGAAGACCCCTCGCGTTTCATCGACGAACGACTTGTACGAGCGGAAGATGTATATCGAACATGCGCTCACCGCGAACTCGACGGTGCCGTCGGACGGGTCAAGTTTATCGGATTTGATAAGAAAGGGTCTGCTGATACCTCTGCGGATTCTAGCTCCAGAACGATACGACAAGAAGACTTTGATCGAACCCGCGACATCGTCCTCCAACGGTTCTCCCGATACGTCAGTTGTGAAGGAACCAGAAAAGTCAACGGAATAGATATACCGAACTGGAAGATGAAGCGATAGAGGTTATCATAATGGATCTAACTGTGTTCATCCCAACTCGGGGACGCAGTTCAATGGAACATATCACGATCAATGAGATGAAGAAGTTTTCATCTCGCAAGCCCATCGTGGTTTGTCCATCCAAAGAAGCCTTCCACTACAAGAACTACGCCAATTCCGAGGTGATGGAATGCCCGCACGACGGGATTGGCCCGACTCGTCAGTTCATTCTGGAGAACAGTCCAACCCGCGGTGTCGTCATGCTCGACGACGACATGTATTTTTCCTACCGACCCATCCCTACGCTTGGAGGAGCGGGCTGCTTGGAGCGAGTTACTGATATCGATCCAATGTTCCAATGGATTAGTGACCAGCTTGACTCGGGCTTCATGCACGGCGGTATTTCAGCACGACAGGGCAATCAGAACATCGAGCTTCAATCCGCCGATTGCATTCGGGTCAACAATGCTCACTTCTTCGATGCACAGGTCTATCGTAATCTCGGTCTCCGATTCGATGTCCTCCCCGTCATGGAAGATTTCTACGTTACGCTTTCACTTCTCTGTATGGGTTATCCAAATCGCGTGGCATACCACTATTGTTGGAGTCAACGAGGCAGTGGTGCAAAGGGTGGATGCTCACTGTATCGAACTGCAGACCTCCAAGCGACCGCAGCCGAGCAGCTCCGTACTCTCTTTCCATCATACGTCAAAGTGGTCGAAAAAGAAAGTGACTCGCAGGTTGGCGTCATGGCGAAAAGAAAAGATGTCAACATCGCGTGGCTCGAGGCATGGAAGCGCGAGGGAATCCCTAACCACATCAAACTGACAGCATCCGACAACGGCTACAAGCCGGGGACTCCAGACTTGAGGAGACGATGAAAGTTCTTGAGGTTAGGAACGTCCACGAAGCTCTTCCTCGAGCCTTGCGCTTACTGCGACAGGAAGCTGTGTATCGCGAGAGTCGCAATGGACCGGTCTACGTGACGCCCTATCCAGTCACTACGGTCTACAACAGGCCATCCGAGCGAGTCATGCTCTGGCCTCAGCGGGATGCCAACCCCTTCTTCCACCTCTATGAATCGTTGTGGATGCTGGCAGGCCGCAACGATGTCGCTTCGCTCATCAAGTATGCGAAGCAGATGGCACAGTATTCGGACGACGGTAAGATCTTGCACGGTGCTTACGGGAAGCGATGGCGCGATTGGTTCTCCCTTGGCTCTTCGAGGGACCAACTCCAAGTCATCGCCGAGCGCTTGACCAAAGATCCCAATGATCGTCGCTGTGTCCTACAGATGTGGGACTCGGAGAAAGATCTTGGGAAGCCGTTCAAGGATGTGCCATGTAATACCATCACCACCTTCCAGAGAAATCTGGATGGGTCCTTGGACCTGACAATCTTCTGCCGTTCCAATGACATCATCTGGGGTGCCTACGGAGCGAACGCAGTCCATTTCTCGATGCTCCTCGAATACATGGCAAATTGGATTGAATGTCCAGTGGGCCGTATGTATCAAGTGAGTACGAACTGGCACGCATACGCTGATATCTTGAAGGGCGTCATCAGTCTTGCCGAGATGATGGAATACAGTGGTTTCATCCATCAGCCATATCAAGAGGGATCTAAAGTTGATGTGACTGATTCCAGTACGATTGGCAAGAAGTACATCGAGACACCACGACTTCGGGTCTATCCCATTCAAGGCACGATCAAAGAGGTGGACCGCAACATCGAGCTGATTTTGAAAGCTGCCGATGCGGATGGGATGGATGAAGCACTTCATTTCCGATATCGTTATGCTGTTAACTGGTATGTGATGCTCCAAGCACATCAGGCATACCGCCAACGATCATCGGATGGAAGTCATTATCGTAAGGCGCTGGAATGCTTGGAGACGGGCGACCAAGATTGTGACTGGATCGTCGCTGGCCAGGAATGGATGTCACGGCGGCTCAGCGCACATCTTGCCAAGGCATGAAGATAAGCTCGAAGAGAGAGTTCTTCGAGAAGTGGAAACAAGGACTTCTCGGTAACGCGACGCGTCTATGGTGGGATCCAAATGAGGCATGGGCTTCAGACGCCAAAGAGTTCGGTTTCCGTGAACATCGTGCTGGCGGAGGGACATGGGAGCGTGTACCACGCGACAGTTTTTGGGAGACTGTCACGATATGGCGAATCGCGGGGCGCACTTTCACTATGGACGACGTCTGTCCAGACGAGCATCAAACCATCCAGGGTGAAATTTGTAGAACTTTCCGTGGCCTCGAAGGATATATTGGAGCAAGTCATCTTCCTATGCGAAAGGCGATGGCCGCGGGAATCCTTAGGCATCGTAGCTCTCTCGAGACCCTTGTGCTTATTAATGAATTCATGGACCCATCATCTCGAGATGATGTTGACGCCTTCTTCGAACTTTTCCCTGACGCTACCATTGAGTTTACCTGTTTCTCGGTCAACGTTGGGAACATCCCGAACCGCAACACACTCTTCTGGGAAGTGAGGAACTATTAATGGGCATCAATAGCGACCGTTGGCGTATCGAAGATGGAAAGATTGTTAAGGTTAGCAACGGTCAGCCCATCCCAGACGACGAGCCAATCTTCATCCTGCGCGCTCGAGATCGACTTGCCGTTGCTGCCCTCTCTCACTACATCGAGCTTGCGGAAGGAGATGGTTGCAATGACTATCTTCTGGACAGTGTCCGTGAAATGCTTGGACGATTTCAGGACTTCGCTTGGAATAATCCGCAGAAGATGAAGCAGCCTGGAGTCACACGTGGAAAATAGAATGAGAGCGGTGAAAGTTAGTTCCTGGGATGAGCTCTACGAGAAACCTGGGAACTATATGTTCAACGCCAACAACGAAGGGATAGTTGCGAATTGTCCCAACGGCTGTGGCGATATCATCGCTATCCCATTTGTCAAGGCAAATACAGTCTGGCAATGGGATGGCAACACTAACGAACCAACTATCACGCCGAGTATCCAAAGACGTGGTGAGAAATGCAACTGGCACGGATTTCTCACCAAAGGTGAATGGGTGACCGTCTAGGAGAAGCACCATTACTGAATACTACTGCACACTCTGTCGCATCGTTGTCCAGGAGCGGGACGTATTGTTGAATCAGCATCTACTCATACGTCCGGATGGCGTAAAAGAATATCATTATCTTTTCCCGATTCCTGATGATCCTGACGAGCGTCGGCTGTTCCTCATTGCTCGAGGAGTCATAAAGGAGAAGAGATGAAACGATTCATTCTGTGGATTTACCGGAAGATTCAGCACTACAACTATGTCAGGGATTCGGATTACGTAAGTGTCCGTCCGGAGTGGAAAGAATATCATGCCAAACGGTAGAAGCAAGGGCGTCATCATCACCTTGTTACCGAACCGCGGGTTTGGTTTCATTCGTGGGGATGATTCGATGACGCGATTCTTCCATGTGGATGATGTTACGAACCGCCGGGACTTCGACCTGATGCATGAGGGTCAGCAAGTCTCCTTCGTGCCGGTCGACATGGGCGAGAAGAATCCGGCAATGCAAAAGGGTAATGGACTAAGAGCGAGTAGCGTCGAACCTCTTCAATCATGATCCATGATCTCATCACTCTAGAACGTCCGCTGATTTCAGTGGACCTAGAGACAACTGGAATCTATCCAAACGTAGATCGGATCGTCCAGATCGGTCTGCTAAAGCTCTATCCAGACGGTGAGCTAAACGAATGGGAGACTCTGATTGATCCAGATATCCCCATTCCGGACAACGCCTCCGCCGTTCATCACATCACTGACGCTACCGTAAAGGATGCGCCCTACTTTAAAGACATCGCTCCTGTCTTGTACAAGGGTTTCCAGGGTTGTGACTTCTGTGGCTACAACTGCAAGTCGTTCGACATACGCTTCTTTATCGAGGAGTTCCGCCGCTGCGGGATAAACTTCGTTCCAGGATGCATAATCGACTCGTTCCTTATCTTCAAGAAGTATAGTCCACGGAATCTATCCGCCGCCCTGAAGCACTATACTGGTAAAGATCTTCTGGATGCCCACTCCGCCCTTGCAGATGCACGAGCATCGATGCAGGTCCTACGTGAGCAGCTTCTTCAGCACAAGGACCTCCCTCGGAACATCGCCGAGATCGAGCGGTGCTTCAAGGGAGGAGGCAACAACGTCGATGATGAAGGCAAGCTCGTCTGGAAAAATGGCGAGGTCGTCATAAACTTCGGCGCCAAGGCTGGCACGACTCTCAAACAATGTGATCCAGCCTATCTTCAATGGATACTTCGGTCGAACTTTTCGGCTGAAGTTAAAGCTATCATCACCAAAGCACTCGCTGGTAAATATCCGACGAGGAGTTCGTGATGGCTGAAGTCCATTCTTACAAGGTCGACGATCAAAAAGGCGTGCCCGACCGCCTGATCAGGGAATTTCTGAACGAATGTGAAGAGAAACTGGGTCGCATCAACATCAACATGGTCCCAGTTGTGACTGGAACCGCTACGCTTTTGACAATTATCGTGACGAAAAGTGGAGATGCAACCTAGTGGAACCAGTTGATCCCCGGATTAACCCGATCTATACACCGGCTGGCACCGTCCCGAAGATGTATGGACGGGGTCAGCCGGGAGTTAAGGAGCTTCCAACGATACTGACTCCTCGTGGCTACATGATCACGAGGTGGTCACCGACAGATGAAGAACGGCAGCGCATACTCGAGGGCGAAGATATCTATGTCTCCATCCAAAATGGCGGCATAGTCAACCCAATGTTTGTCACGATAGGGCCAATTGATTGGAACACGCGCTAATTCGTGAGCAAATAAGGTCGGCGTTTCCACCTTTCGATCACCAGATCGTAGGAATCGATGCGCTTGTCAAGTGGGATGACCCGCACATTGGCCGAATCTTCGGTGGGTGTTTCGCACTCTTCGATGAGATGGGTGTGGGAAAGACTTATCAGGTGATCAATGCAGCCCAAATCCTATTTGAGGCTAATGCTTTGGATCGGGTTTTTGTTGTTGCTCCTGCCCCTATTCGCACTGTTTGGTTTCATCCTGAATTGGGTGAACTGAAGAACCACCTGTGGCCTGACCTCCCTGTCTGGGTCACAGAATACCACAGTCGTAGGCGGCAGTGGAAGCAGGGAAAGCCTCGTCCTGATGGTCGTGTTTTGAAGTGGGTTGTGACGAACTACGATTTTATACGTGATCCTGATCGCCGTGCGGTGCTCCTCCAGCTAGCATCGAAGCGATCATGGATTATTTTGGATGAGTCAACGGCGATCAAGAATCCGTCTGCCATCCAGACGAAGGCTTGCCTAGAAATTCGTAAAAAATGCGGACGTGCAAGCATCCTCAATGGCACGCCCTCGCCCAACGGACCCGGTGACCTCTTCTCTCAGGCATACTTCCTCGACCCGCGCATCTTCGGATGCAAGTCCTACTATCATTTCAAAGCTCGCTACGGAGTGATGGGAGGCTGGCAAGGTCGTCAGGTTGTCGCGTGGCGCGATATCCCAGATATCCAGCGACGATTTGCACCCTACATCCTTCGTAGACTCAAGGAACAGTGCGTAGATCTTCCAGAGAAGCTTCCTCCAGTTATCATGGAAGCGACAATGAAGCCCTCAACCTGGAATATCTACAAACAAATGCGCGACGACATGGTCGCGTGGCTCAGCGAGGATACTCTTGCCACGGCGCAACAAGCGATCGTTCGAATCCTACGTCTATCCCAGATTACGAGCGGCTTTCTTGGAGGCGTGCAACAGGGAGATGTCGATTATTGTGAAACGACTGAAGAACCAGAAGTTCAGAGTCAAGATCTCAAGACGAACATCACGAAAGAGATCGGCTCGGAGAAGCTAGATCTCTTCATGGAGCTTTTCAAGATCCTACTCGAGGGAGACGACGGTCTCAAGCTCCTCGTCTGGTGCAGGTTCCGTGCAGAGCTCAATAGACTTCATGCACGTCTGTCTACCATGTATCCTACGATCCCATTGGGCCGGATTCATGGCGGACAAAAGAGAGATGAACGTGATGCAGCACTTAGGCTATTGGATCCTCGAGTTTGTCCTTCTGGTCCCGTTGTGGTGGTTGGCACTCCGGCTAGCGGAGCGATGGGGCTTAATCTCACTGCTTCCCATACAGTCGTCTACCTCTCCAACGACTATAATCTTAAAACCAGACTCCAATCAGAGGATCGTGTGCATCGTCCAGGCCAAACCTCTCCAGTATCTTACTTTGATATTGTTGCAGAAGGTCCGAACGGCCAGAAGACAATCGACCACACGATCATGAAAGCACTGAAGGCGAAGGACGATCTTGCGAAATGGACAGCGAGTGCATGGCTGAGCGAACTCAAGGAAGAGCTAACAGTCGAGGTGACGTGATGGCGATGCATCGCTTCTGTGACCTGTGCAACCATGAGATTCCACCAGACGATATCTACTTTTATATCTCCCTCGAAGGGAGGGTCGGCACAGCGATGGTCGCCAAGGCTTTCTCGGAGTACTGTAAGGAATGCGTGATGGATGGGAAAGCGACGAAGGATCTCTACACCGCCTTCGATACATTTGTCACGGCCGAGAGGGATAAGAAGGACGGGAAGGTCAAGCCCAACGGTGATCAGAGAAATTCCTAATGGGCTGATGACGTCTGCCAACGGTGGTCAAAAATTCGGGTTTTGGGCATTTAACCTAATATGAGTAAGCAAGCCGCGCAAATCGTTAATCTGATTCAAAACTGGGTGAACTACGAGCTATCATTGCGCGAGTTCTCGGTGTTGCGTGCCAGCGATGGCGCTGTCGTTCGAGACATCGCTCCGCAACTTGCGACGTATCTGGCTGAACACCTTGCCGCCTCGCCCTCTGTCGTCTCGGCGCCTGCAAGGCATCGTTATGAGCCAGACGTTTACGTGGGAAGTCCCTGCAAAGTGTGTCGTCTAGAGCCGACGCATCACAGCCATGCCGTCGTCTCGGCGCCGCCAAAGAAGCGACACGATCGTTCTTGTCCAGCATACGGCAATTACCAGCCACCGTACGAAGAATGTAATTGTGGCTACGAGTCCGCCAATGAATGACGCACCTTGCTCCAACGGCCATACCTGGACTCATCAGTGGGGTGACGACTGGACGCCCGACGTGGGCACGCCTTGCGATTGTGGCAAGAAGAAATGGGGAATCCCGCTGACAGTCACGCGAGAGCATCAGTGGGAATTCTACGCGAATGGCAGCTTCTGTAAGCGATGTGGGGCACAGATTGGATCTGGGACACCGTGTCGATAGGAGGATTTCATGAAACCGACTGATGAGGACGTGACCAAGTCCAACCAGGATCTGGATGAATCCAGTGAAGATCCAGACACCGACGAATTCGATGACGACGAGGACGAAGACAGCGAGTATGACGAATCGGACATGGAGGATGAAGAGGACGAATGACTAGACTGGTCGCTCGTAACGGCAGAATCGAGAAGGAGTCAACCGTGGAATCAAAGGAACCCGTCCCTCACAGTCTTACTCCCGCCCTCGAAGCGGTGCTGGCGGAGCTGAAAAAGCAGACTGAACTGATGGAGAAGATCAGCTCGGTCCTGAGCAGACTGGCTGACATCCTCGACAAGGTCAGCGATGTCAAGGGACAGTAACGCGAAGCCCGACACGTTCATCGTCGTGCTCCGCTACGCGCGTGGCTCCGAGGAGATATCCAAGGTCGTCTCGCTCGACATCAGTCTAGAACCGAACAACGCGGTCGCTCGTTTAGCCTTTACTGATGGTCACTCCGAGTGCTATCAAGGCTTTAAGGGCGTCAAGGTGCGAAATCCATAATGGGACGCCGATACACTTATAGTCCATCCAATGTATGGGAGTGGACTCGTCAACGTAACTTCCGTTTTGCGTGCTGTGATTGTGGACTGGTCCATGTATTGGACTTCAAGATTGAACATACGCCCTTCTTCGCAAAGCTCTTCATGAAGGCGCGGCGAGATAATCGCGCGACCGGCCAGATACGCCGATGGGATCGCGCCAAGAAAAAGCGTGCAATAAATGATGTGCCACGATCTTCCAAACGCCGTCGTTTACCCTAATACTCTGTACGGAACAGACAAAACACTTGCAAAAGGTTAAAAAACGTGGTATAATATAAGTTTCCTCTGTCTACTCCGCATACTAGCGTATGGCCGCCCTTCCAGTCTGGCTAGCCGACTATTATAAACGTGGATTTCGGCTTATCTTTTATCCCCCTCAGCAAAAAGGCCCAAGTGGTCTTGAAGCGAAAGATTGGCAGAAGCAGAGTCACACCACCGAAGATTACGAAAAGTGGCTCGCAAAAGGAGTTCAACCGAATGTAGGCGTTTTCCTTGGAGTCGAGATTCAGCCAGGGAAATATTTAGCTGACGTGGATTTCGACTGGTCGGAGGGACTCCGCCTTCATCGAACGATCTTACCACCCACCGGATTCGGCTTCGGTCGTGACTCCCGCCGTATCTCCCATGTTTTCTATACGACTCCTGAACCGATCATCAATGAAGCTTTCAAAGATATCGATGAGAAGACGACTTTCGTCGAAATCCGAGGAGCTACGAAGGACGGCGATATCGGTCAGCAAACGATGGTCCCTCCCTCGATTCATCCCTCCGGGGAGAAGGTTGAAATTCGTTCTGATGACGAGATAGGCCACGCGACTAATCTTCGCAGAGCTATTGTCCTTTACGCCGTCGCCTGTATCTTATTCAAGCATCTGGGCGATCGAGGTCTCCTCCACGACACAAGACTTGGCACCGCAGGTTTCCTTCTCAAAGAAGGCGTCTCAGAAGCTGAGGTCATCAGTATCTGTACTGCCGTAGCAGAGGTCACTAGGAACGATGTAACGGACGTCGCCACAGCCGTCAAATCCACCGCCAACCGCCTCAAAGCGCACGAACCGGTCAAAGGTCGCAGCGAGCTGATCAAGGCCATCGGTAAGCAGGGTCAGCAAGTCCTCAACCGAATCATGCGATGGCTCGGCCGCGAGGATTTCGTCTACAACGATAAGGGCAAGATCCTTCCAGACAACGAATCGAACATAACCATCGCCCTAGACAAGATGGATGTCCGACTCGCCTACGATGAGTTCAACAACCATCAATATATCAAGTATAACGGCTACGAGGGACAGAACAAGGGCATCATCAACAACCAAGTCTGGCTTGATATCCAGTCTAATTTCCACTTCAAGCCCGGCCTGGAGTTCTACTATATCGTCACTGACTCGATCGCCTATAAGCGGAAATTCCACCCAGTCCGCGACTACTTGGATAGCCTGAAGTGGGATGGGATCCCCCGGCTCGAGGAGTGGCTAATCAAATACGGACAGGCCGCCGATTCGCCCTATACGCGCGCAGTGAGCGCGATCGTTCTGATTGCGGCCGTTCGACGAATCCGTCAACCGGGATGCAAGTTCGACGAGCTCATGGTCCTTGAGAGCGAGCAGGGGATGTTCAAATCTTCTGCCCTGCGAGCCTTGTGCCCGAGGGAGGAATGGTTTTCCGATGATTTGCCACTGTATGCTGATGCGAAGGAAATCATCGAGAGGACGACTGGGAAATGGATCATCGAGGCTTCTGAGTTGAGCGGAATGAGCGCACGAAATATAGATCACCTGAAGTCTATGTTGAGCCGTGAGAAAGACGAAAGCAGACTGGCCTATGGCCGAACGAGGGAATCGTATCCACGTCAATTTATCATCATTGGGACCACGAATTCCCATAAATATCTGCAGGATGAGACCGGGAACCGCCGATTCTGGCCCATCCGTCTGCAACAATTCAACATACCCGGTTTGAAAGCCGAGCGGGATCAGCTCTGGGCCGAGGCCGCTTCGAGGGAGGCTCAGGGCGAATCAATTCGCCTTGATCCCGGGCTGTATGGACAAGCTACCGTCCAGCAAGAGCGACGACGAATCGAAGATCCTTGGGAGATCACCCTCCGAACTCAGTTCGGCCAGCCCTGCCCCGATGAAGGATGCGAATACGATCCCGTCAAAGATCGTCGTCATAAGCGAATTTGTAAGATCTGTGGTTACATCGATACGGGTGGCTGTCAGGTATCTGTGGACGCCGTCTACTCCGCCCTAGCTCTCCCCGTATCTCACCGAACGCCTGCCATGAGCAAGCGAATCAGCGCTATCATGCAAGGCCTCGGCTTCGTGTATGGCGTGTATAAAGATGCATCCACAAAGGGAATTAGCACGCGAGCCTGGATCAAGAAGCCGCCTGAATCTTGATGGAATGCGCGAACCGGCAAATTATGTTACCTAGTTTGGTCGTAGATACGACCAGTTCATCACGATCGACGAAATGCACGAGGAGGTCAACAATGGAACGCCGACTGTTTCTACAAGGACTCGTCACGAGCGTTGTTGGGACTTCAGTAGGAGTGGAACTCGCCACTCCGAGGGAGGTCGCCGCGGTCGTTTCTGGCGACAAGCTCGCGATGACCAAGCTCGAGGAAGGGCCGATACCTGTCCCGTTCTTCGGTGACGGGAAAGTATACTCGAGGGATAGTGACGGGAATTACGTCATGATCGGCGTGATGACCGAGCTTCGTGTTGAGTCGCAGGTAATGGATGCGACATCTGGCTGGGATGGCGAGGTTCGTCTGGTCCCAGGACTTCTGAGGAACCCGAAATTGTTGTTTAGCGGGCCTTTCTGAGGAATTCACGACCAACGAAACGATGAAAGGTGGGAACGACCAACGAAACATGAGCCGAGTGGAGGTCTGTTTAGCCGCTAGAATCGAGGGAACTGGCACGGCCTCGCGCGGTTTGGATGGCTTATCGTGTAATTCTTACGCTCTTTCAGTGGTTGGGTTACATATGGGTTACGTCGGGTTACGCGCGTTTTTTGCCTTCCGAGAGGGCTCTAAGTGCTCTAGATGCAACAGGTTAGCGTCTTTGAACTTGCAATAGGTATACAGGTTACACTGCGGTTCTCAACAGTTGCCAGAAATATGCCCGGTCATGTATCGCCCTATACTGTGCCACGTAACCTAGTAACCTATGTAACATATATAAGAATAGGGAAATAGGGATAAATCCTCGATGGCTGTAAGTGGCTGCAAACAAAGCACTTACGGCCGTTCAGCAAGCGTCCCAATCGCAAAATATTGGGTTACATCAGCACTTGTAACCCAATTTTAAATCACTAAACCGGCGTAACCCTTCTCTTGATAGCAAGAATATGCGATTCACGATTTCGCCGTTGACCTCCCTCGACCCGCCTGCCGCATCCCGAGGTCCGCCTCCCTCGAACCGATGCCCAGATGGACGATTGGACAGAATTCAAAAATGGAAAAGATTGGAAACGCGGATATCAACCGAACTTTAAGAGCGTCCAACGTTGAAACTCAGTGTAATAAAACGATGCAGATTGCACAAAATTGCACACTTCTGCACATCTTACATATCTGTAATTAGAGGCCCTTGACCTTTCCTACGTTCCCTCGATTAGTTGGGAGGATGGGATAGGAAGTCGGGGATTTCGGTGACCTCAATGCCCCAATATCGGGCAGGGCGATGTCGGGCTCCTATCCAATTGGCACGATCTATGCTAGGAGCCTCCCACTTACAATATTGGTAGTTGCAAACGGTTTAAAACTGTGGTATCATGCTTTCCTATGGCAATCGAAGCTGGTCAACGGTATACGGCAGGGCATAGCGGCTGCCGGAAGTTTCCCCTTCCGGTGCAAGTAGTGTGCCTGAACCCTGTCAAACCGTGGGTCACGGTCAGGGACGAGCTCGGCGTGCGAAGTGTACGACTTAGCACGATGTTGCACTGCATTGCCCACGGTTGCATTGCGCTCCTGGATAGCAAGAATCGTGCCACCAATTCTTACAAAATTGGTGCTTGCAATCCAGCAAAAACTGTGGTAGAATGCTCTCATGCTGGCGCACGGGACGCGTCGGCAAACAACGGCAGGCCAATAACGGCCGAAAAGGAGATTAGCATGGCGGAAAACAACGGCGTTCAGACCCTCACGTTCTACAAGAACCACAAGGGCATCTACAGCTCGTTCAGGCTCGCGGGCGTTCGCGGCTCGGTCAACATCACCAACAAGATGTTCGTCGACGGGGTCATCCCGCAGACCATCCAGGTCAGCGGCCTCGTGCCGGAGGGCAGCGGCGAGGTCCCGGCGGACGTCGACCGCGCGGCGGCAGCGGCGGCGAAGGCGCAGGAGCGCGCGGAAAAGGCCAAGGCGAAAGCCGAGGCGCGGGCGGCGAAGGCGCAGGCCATCGCCGACAAGGCCAAGGCAGCGGCCGAAGCGGCTCTGGCTCGGGCGGCCAAGGCGCAGGAGGCGGCAAGCAAGTCCGGTGCCACGTCCGGCGAGCAGACCGGCGAGACGGCGGGCATGTAGTTTGCAGGGACCGGGCTGACCTTCGGGTTGGCCCGGTCCTTGCAGACGAGGATTTCGGGCACGGAGCTTGCAGGGACGGCCTGAGCGTATGCAAGTTCCGTGCCACTGATTTCCGTTAGTCGCAAGGCGACTTCCTACGATCTTCGCGACGACCGCGAGGATGCGATGGGAGGTCGGGTTCTTCCCTCCTCGGATATTGGGGCTATCGGCTCCTGGACCTCGGCAAATCTGCACGATTCTGCACAGACCTGCACACATTCTAGCATCTTACAATTTTGGTACTTGCATTCTGGCGGGCACCGTGCTAGAATGGTCTTACGTTGGGCGCACGGTTCGCGACCTAACAAACAAGCGGCAAGGCCGCTGAAAGGTGTGTATGGATACCATTCTGCAGACGCTGACGTTCCACAAGACCCACAAGGGCATCTACAGCTCGTTCCGCCTGCCCGGAAACCGCGGGTCGGTCAACATCACCAACAGCCTGTTCATCGGCGGCGTGGTCCCCGCCACGATCCAGGTGTCCTGCCTTGTGCCGGAGGGCTTCGGGCAGGTGCCCGATGACGCGGAAAAGGCCGCCGTGGCGGCTGCGCGGGCACAGGAAAAGGCCGACAAGGCGCGCGAGAAGGCCGAAGCGCGGGTGGCGCGCGCGAACGCCATCGCCGAGAAGGCGCAGGCGGCTGCGGCCGCTGCGCTCGCTCGGGCGCAGGCTGCGGCGGAGCGGGTCAGCGGCGACGAAGCTGGCGCGTAGTTTGCAAGGGACGGGTCAGCCTCCGGGCTGGCCCGTTTCCTACGTTCCTCGCCTGAGGTCGTAGGATGGGATAGAAATCACGATCATCGATACCACGGATACTAGGGCTATTGGCGATCCTCCTGCACAATCCTGCACAGAGAACTCCCGGATTACAAAGATAGTAGTTGCATCCAGTTTAAAACTGTGGTATCATGCTCTTACATTGGAGGTGGGCATTGAACGCGATTAACTTCATCGAGGCCATCAAGTCGGTTCGGACGCTCGGTCACAACCGTTACGAGGTCCGTCAAGGCATCAACGGTCAGGTCATCCTCGAGCCGGTCCCGTCGGTTGGCCTGAAGGAGGCCAAGGACTTCATCGAGGAGGTCATGGCGATGGGCGTCCGTCGTTATCTGCAAGAGCAGATCAACGACTCCGACCGGAAGCTGGCTGATCGCATCCGCGAGCGGGACTATCAGGCACGGCGGGAGCAGCAGTCGTCGGCTTTTATCTCGGCTGATGATGCGGCTCCGCATCGCTACGACGACGACATCAAGTTCTAGCAAGAATCGTGCCGGATGCGATTACAATCTTTGTAGTTGCATCCGGCAGAATTCTGTGGTAGAATGTTCTCATGGTTAAGCACTGCGCCGCCTGTCACGCCGAAACGGAATTCGTGGTTACGCCGAACGGGCTCCGGTGCCTGATCTGCAAACTGATGAGAATGAGGTGGATCCGATGAGTGATGACCGCTCGATCAAGATGCACTGCGACGAGGAGATGCGCTCGCAGATCGAGTTCTGTGTCCGTCGCTATCGCTGGGAGGTCGAGCGATGGATTGAGCGGAAGCGAGCTGCGGGGCAGCCGATTGGCGACCTCCAGCGTGAGCTCGAGCTCACCGACAAATGCCTGAAGGAGGCACAGGAGGCGGGGACCTAGCATGAAACATGCCATCGCCTACGGGCTGACGCTCCGGAAAGACGGAGTAATTTCTTAGATTCCCTCTGGGCGAGCTGAGGACTCGCCCAGAGGCGTCGTGCAATGAACTCCTCGATGCCCCAGTCCGCAAGGCTCTTTTCCTCTTCAATTACAAAATTAGTGGTTGCAAACCGTTTAAAACTGTGGTATAATGCTTTCATGATGAGGGAGGTCAAATGGACGGACTCGTAACGGTGGAGGTCAAGCTGCGGGCGGTGATTCGGATCCCGCGCAACATCAACTTCCGGCTGAAGCAGGGCAACGACGCCACGTTCCAGCTCTGGGAGACAGACCTCGGGAATCGGCTCGGGGGACAGGCGGTCGTCGACGAGGTGAACGAGGTCATCGCCCTCGCCGTGGGACAGCGAAATCACGCTCAGGGCGAGCGGGCCAACGAAACGCCTGTCGAGAACCTCGGCGACGTGACGCGCGAGACGCTGGCGGAGCATCTCGCCGACCGCGTGGTCGAGATGACGATCGCCGGTCGTCGCGGGCAGAAGCGGAGGAAGAAGTAGCACGAAATATGCCAGATGCAATTACAATCTTTGTAGTTGCATCTGGCGATGTTCTGTGGTAGAATGCTCTTATGCCAAACAACGTTCCGACCGCACGCTTCAACATCGCCGTCGACGAATACGAACTCGAAATTGTTCGTCAGGCTCTTCGCGCCTACCGCAGCAAGCTCCTTGCTGAGCTCGATGAACTCATCGAAACGAGCAAGGACCTCTGCCCGACGGACAATCCGGAGAACAATCCGGACGTCTCGACGACTCGTGAATGGCTGGACCGTCTCGCTGTGCTTCGCGAGCGCGTCGCTGCCTAAAGCAAGAATCGGGCCAGTTCTGCAAACGGACTGGCCCGACCTCTTTCCCTCTTCCTCGAGGGAGTCGGGAGGATTGGACAGAAATCGGTCTGGGCGATTCTGGAAATGCCCCAATACGAACAACGAAATATGAACAACGAAAAACGAAACATGAAATGGCTTGCATTTCCCGGGAACCTGTGGTAGAATGCTCTTATGCCGAAAACGAAACTCGTTTCATGGGTTGTGTACCACGTTCACGTCAAGATCAAGGCGGACACGAAGGAGCGCATCGAGGAGGTCGCCAAGAAGACTCGCCGGGACATCGGCTTCGATATTCGAGGCCGCGGCATTTGCTTGGAGGTGGAAGATGATTCGCTAATCGTCAATCTCGAGAAGATCTGCGACGCCGAGGAAGTCCGGGTGGACTGAACACTTACAGAATTGGTAGTTGTCAATTACCACGTTCTGTGTTACAATGCTCTGCATGGAGGTCAGCATGGCATACGTCAGGCCGAATTTCAAGTCGAAGAAAGAGCTGAAGGACGCGGTCGCCGCCGGTCGCACGGTCACGGTCTTCCAGCCTGGACTGGGCTCGGTTCCAGTCAACGGTGAGATTGACGTCGAGGGACCTCACTTCCCTCAGCCTCATCGTTGGTATGGATACGTGACGCTGGAGGCGGGTCGGGTCGTCAAGGTCCGCTAAGGGACCGGAGTGAGGTTGGCCGAGCGCTGACCTCACTCTGCTCAGTTTTCGTTTTGATTGGAAATCGCCCGCAAATCCCGCCTTTAGAGCGCATCACGATGGCTCCCCGGCTCAACTTGAGCCAGATCGTGCAATTCCGTCCGCCCATCCGTTAACGCCCATCGCCACCAATCCCGCCAGAACTCGCCAAAAGGGGATAGGAACGTCCAGCCGAAGTATGCCCGATACTCGGGGTATCGGTCCTATCCCATCCCCGATATGCAACGGTCGTGCCAGACCGTGTTCTACCAAAATGTAACACGAAGTACGGAAATGGCACACTTTCCTTTACGGAAGTGCACATCGTTGCACGATTTCGCGCTGGCATCGGCCATGCACTCTTAGTCGGCGGCAATTACGCCAGCTTCGAGGTAAAACTTACATGACCAAATTTGTTATCCAGGCGCATACCAACGGCACGAAGATTGCAATCCCCGCTCCGGGCCATACGGCCGAACGCGCCCTGCATAACGTGCGCCGGAACCGCTGGGTCCGCCACGCCGCCGTGCTTACCGTTTTTGAACGCAAAACCGGAAATTTGGTTTTGGCGGTCAACGGTCCGCGCCGCGCGGCTTCCTACTAGCAAAATCCGGGCCAGCCTTCGGGCTGGCCCTTTTCTGCAAGGGATGTACCAATGACGAATAACCAATTTGACATTTACGATACTGCCCTCCTCGAGATGGCATGTGATTTGTATCAGTCTATCGGCCACGACCTCCAGGCCGCGGCCGGTCTTGGCACGGAAGATGCATACGTCGAGGATGAGGAAGTGGCATCCATCTTGCAGGACCGGATGCGCGATTATCTGCTGGAACATGGCACGAATCTTGTTCCGCTCTGGGATGCCCTGTCCGACGACAAGCGCTTTCGCTTGTGCCTGATGGCACTATAGGTTAGAATCCCGCTGGAAGTCGCCAAACGGCGATATCCAGTGGGTTGATTTTAAGCTGCAGACTCGGGGTATCGGGTCCAGGCCATGCGCCGTTCCTGTCTGTGTTCACCCAAGATGTAACACAGGCGCCAGAATTGTACACAGCTCGTGCACGATCTTGCGCGGACCTGCACACTTCTATACGTGGCACGACCCATGCTTATCTATAGGGCATGGCAAACAAGGCATCGACCAAAATCGTAATCACCCAGTATTACAAAATCGGTAACGACATCTATGCTCCGATTCAGTACATCCCGCTTGTGCTGGTCGCTAGCAAGAACTAGGCCAATGGCAAAATACACAATCGTAATGACGCGGTCCGAGTTTAGCAAAAAGCCTGCCAAAAAGCGTATCAAATCTATGCTCAAGGCAGGCGGCGGCGTCCGTGTAATTTTTACTCGGTAAACACGTAACCCTAGCAAAGGATGTGCCATGAAGGATACCATTATTGTAATCATCGTCTTGGCGTGCCTCTGGCTCGCTTCTTGCAGTTCGCCCGTCGCGCCTGCACACATCTGCACGACCCAGCCGAGGGCATATGCCCTACCTGACGGAAGTGTAAGTATGGAGGTGGACACGTATGCAAGTCCCGTGCCGTGTCCTGCTGTGCCCATCCTGTAACACATACGGTAAACCCTTGATACGCAATGGTTTACCGTGCTCCGTTTTGGTAGGCACGGGAACCAAAATGCAACATGGTCCTACACGAAGTAGCACAGGGTTGCACACCTCTACACATGGTACGGATGGTGCAGTAGTCAATGGCATGGCATACGGTAAACAGCATCCTAACCCACGCGTCCCTTACAAGGTTGTAAGTGCGCTCAAGCGCACAAAGGCAGGTAAATAATGACTCTTGGCACCGTTCTTGCTCGTGGTTGGCAGGCTCCCTCCGGTTTGGCCGCATACCCGCAGGTCCCCGTTGGCACGGACATTGCAGCGGCTACCTACCGCTACAATGCCTCCTTGGCACGGTTCCTGCGGCTTACAGAAATGGCAGTGGCACGGCGCAGCAAGATTCGTGCCGCCCATCGCCGCTACCTGCGCCGCATTGGCATGCCTCTTGCTCCCCTGCCCAAGGGTAGCAAGTATCGTGCCAAGGGTCGTAAACCCTAGCACTAGCAAGGGCCGTGCCATCACCTCCGGTGGCACGGCTTATTTCCACGTACTAATTCTGTAATACATATCTGTAAGTACCATCCTGTAATTACAATCCTGTTCTTACAATTTCGTTCGGCGGGTTCCGGGTTTCGCGTCGCTCGTCCATCGCGCATCCCCAATCCCGCTCCCCAAATTGACTTCACCTATTCCCGGAAACCGAAACCCGCCAGCTAAATCACGGAATTCCCAACCCGCCTCCCAAAGCCAACCGGAACAGCCCTTGACATTATTATTCGCGCGGGCGCGAGCGCGTAGCAAGGAACATGCCAAGCACCGTTCACCGTGTAACTCTTACATGGGCTTGCAATCGAAGACGTCTTGTGGTATACTGAATTTTTCCGTAGGGTTGAGCACGCTCCAAGGGTGAATTCGGTGACAAACACCTTCCCTCGAATAGCGGCGATTCTGGTATTCCTTCTGCTTGCGTGGCAGATCTATATCAGTATCTGGGATTGTCGTAACGCTGGCTCACTCGTAGCGTGCAAAGCGATTACGATTGGCAACCACACTTTCGCCGCCGAGTTCACGAGTCGAAGGCACTAGGTATAGGAATGACCAACATTTTTGACGAGCACCTGCCTCCTCTTCCCTCGAAGGAGGAGTCCGCGACGGAGGAACGGTCACGTTCCAACAAGCGAGATGTGGAAGGGGTGGGAGTGCTCGCGCTGCGACGTGGGCAGATCCGGCTGCAAGAACTCAGTGGTGAGGCGTTTGATACTCTGCGGGAAGCTATGAGATTCGCGGAGTATCCGGTGGCTGTATCCGCGGCCAAGGCTGTGCTGGATCGGTCGGGGTTTGGGCCGACATCGACGCTCAAGATTCAGGAAGGCGATCTGGAAGAACTGTCGACTTCGGAGCTTGCCGCTCTGGCGATCAAGCTCGCTTCTCGTTTAGCACCAAATCATCAATCCGAATCGAACGTATCAGTTGAAACGCCGGGACCGACTCTGAAACGAGTCCATTAGGACTTGTCGGTCTAGGACACAACGATACCCTCCTCCTCTGCACTTCTGGCGGACCAGAATCCGCGCGCAGCCGCGCGGCTGGAAGAGTTGCCGCCGGAAGATGCACTGATCTTAATCACAAGAGAACTGGAACGACGGCGATTTTTGGAACGGCCCGACGAGTGGGTACGGGAACGTCTGCGCGAACATATGTGGTCGTTCCAGAAACAAGTTATTCTGGCTGTGCAGCAGCATCGTTTGGTGCTGGTAAAGACTTGTCATGGGGTGGGCAAATCGTGGACGGCGGCTCGGACAGCCGGTCACTGGTTGGATGTTCATCCGCGGGGTAAGGCTTTCGTAGTGACGAGCGCTCCATCTGCGCCGCAGATCAAGGCGATTCTGTGGAGGGAGATCGGGCGGGTTCACGACATTGGAGGGCTAGACGGACGGGTCAATCAGTTGGAGTGGTACATGACGGTTGCGTCGGGGAGGGAGGAACTCGTCGCATTCGGTCGTAAACCTGATGACTATGATCCGGCGGCTTTTCAGGGTATCCATGCACGATTCGTTTTAGTCATCCTCGATGAGGCTAACGGGATTCGAGGAGCTTTGCATGAAGCCGCGTCGTCGCTCATTGCGAACGACTATGGGCGCATGCTCATGATCGGGAATCCGGACGATCCTCAGGGGGAATACTTTGAAGCGTCGAAGCCAGGATCAGGATGGTTCGTCCTCCAAGTCGGGGCATTCGACTCGCCGAACTTTACGGGCGAAGAAATCCCAGCTGAGCTTCGGCATGACCTTATCGGCAGACTCTACGTTGAAGAGAAAAGGCGGAAATGGGCGCCGAAATGGGTCTGGGTTGACAAAGAAGGTCAGCCTTCGAGTCCTGAAGAAGGAGTTAGGGTAGTCCCACCGGCAGACATCAGGCCAGAAGAGATCAATCCGTTCTGGTCGTCAAAAATACTCGGCGAATTCCCAGCCGTCTCCCTCGAGCAGTCCCTCATTCCTCTTTCCTGGATCCTTGCAGCTCAAAAACGGACTCTGATGAGGCGCGGAGGCGGCACCATCGGGTTAGACGTTGGGGCGGGCGGGGATGCATCGTGCGGAGCACACAACGATTCGGGTGTTTGCCGGATTCTTTGGGAGGACAACAACCCTGACACGATGCAGACGTGTGGTAAGGCCGTGGAGGCGTTGCATGAAGTCGGGGCGGAGAAGGTTCATGTAGACGTAATCGGAATCGGTCGGGGAGTGGTGGATCGGGGGAAGGAACTTGGTGAGCCTTTCTTTGAAGTCAACGTTTCTGATGCACCAGATGACCCGAAGCGATTCCTCAACCACCGATCCGAGATTTGGTGGGATGTACGGACTGCTTTTGAGCGTGGTCAGATCGATTTGGACCCTGAAGACGAGGATACTGCGGCGGAACTCGTTGAAATTAGGTATAAGAGGTCCTCCGTTGGCAAAATCCAGATTGAATCAAAGCAGGAGGCCAAAAATCGAGGTGTGAAGTCGCCGAATCGCGCAGAATCTATCATGCTGTCGTATGCGAAGATTCGGAAAAAGTATACTGAAGCAACATGGGGAGCTAAGAACTAATCATGGGATCAGGAATGGAGGCACTCCGTACGTTGGCGTCCATTATTGGCCCACGAGCGGCTCTCTCAGCTGCTTTAGGAAAGACTTTCGGTGGAATGCGGGACCTCGCACGGGTCCTGGGCTACAAATCAAGTCTCGATATCAACGACTATCGCCTATGTGCGCGACGGAATCCTTTGGGCAGTCGCATCATTCGGGCATTCCCTCAAGGGACATGGAGGGGTGGCGGGGAGCTGATCGAGGACGATGAGAAGCAGGATTACACGCCGTTCGAGAAGCAGTGGCACGATCTTGCTGTGCGCCTCAGGTTGTGGCGCGTGTTTTATCGTGCTGATGTCCTTGCTGGCCTGGATCGCTATTCTTGCATTCTCCTCGGAGCACCCGGTGCGCTGAACACTCCGCTACAAGATGCTCGCGGACCTGAAGATTTGGTCTACGCGAAGCCTTACGCGGACGATATCCTCACAATTGAGGAGTTGGAGTCCAATTCCAACGATATTCGGTTCGGCAAGCCGAAAATGTATCGTCTGAAGCCTCCAAAGCTCGATAAAGAAGTCAAAGTCGTGAAATTTCCGACTTTGGAAGACAAGATGGTCCATTGGACCCGCGTAATCCACGTTTGCGACGACTTGGAAGACGATTTATACGGTTCTCCTCGACTGGAATGCGTTTGGAACCGACTGGATGACCTGGATAAGGTCACTGGTGGAGGCGCAGAGGCGTTCTGGTTGAGGGCGAATCAGGGGATTCAGGTTGACGTTGAGAAAGAGATCGATCTCTCCACTGAGGCGGAAAAGAGACTCGATGAAGAGGTCGATCGCTATATCCACGAAATTTCGCGAGTTTTGCGAACTCGTGGCACAACGGTCAACACGTTGGGAAGCGAAGTTGCGGACTTTAAGAACCCGGTAGCCGCGATTATCGCTCAAATTTGCAGCGGAACTGGAATTCCGCAGCGAATTTTGATGGGTTCGGAGCGTGGTGAGCTCGCATCGACTCAGGATCGAGACAATTGGTTCGATCAGATCGGTGATAGGCGCTTACAGTTCGCGGAACCGAATCTTATCAACGTTTTGACCGACCGTTTGATTGAATTTAAGTTCCTCGGAAAGCCCGCACAGTACGAAACTCGCTGGTCGCAGCTGAAAAGTCTGGATGACGGACAAAAAGCCGACTTGGCGATCAAAATCGCGACCGTTAACAAGTATCAGGGCGAAACGGTCGTTACGGCGGACGAAATTCGGGACCGCGTGTTTGGTTATCCGAAGTTGACCGAGGAACAGAAGAAAGAAGAGGCGGCTAAGGCCGCGGCGAAGAAGCCAGCTTTCGGTCAACCTCCAGGACAGCCCGGTTCTCGTAAGAATCCGGCTCTTCCGGAGGATGCAAATCAGGTGCGGGCACAGCAATGATTCATCAATATGTGTCAACGGCGTGTCAGCATGGTTTGCATGCTCGGTGCAGACAGAAGTGCAAATTCTGCGATGTGGACTGTTTGTGTCTCTGTCATCGCAGCAACATCCAGAACTCATTGAATCGTATCGAGGCGGCGCTCACAGCAGTTCAAAAACAAGGAGTCGTAGTCATGCAGGAATTGGATGATCTCAAGGCACAGGTCGAGGAGACGACGACGGTCGAACAGTCGGCGATCGAGCTCCTCAACGGACTCAGTTCACAGATCGAATCACTGAAAACCGATCCCACCGCCTTACAGGGCCTCGCCGATCAGCTCAGGTCGAAATCGGGCGAGCTCGCGGCTGCGGTCGCCGCCAACACGCCGAGCGCGTAGCGCCGGATCGACAATGAGCACGGCTGGGACCATAAAATTTCCGTTCACGACGGATTTTCCAAACAATCCGGCGTACGACATTTCCGCTGATGTCGTCAATGAAGGAACGTTTAAGGTCGCTGGTGGTCCTGACGGGGAAGTGCTCGTTGTCGATTCGACCCATCCGAGCGGATTCGGAACTATCCCACAGCCAATCGGGGAACAGGGAGAACAGGGTATCCAAGGCCCGCAGGGAGAACAGGGTATCCAAGGGATTCAGGGGCCTCAAGGACCAGCTGGAGCGGATGGGGCTGATGGAGCCGATGGAGCGGATGGCGCAACTGGACCTCAAGGCCCACAGGGTCCTCAGGGTGTTCAAGGTCCGCAGGGCATACAGGGAATTCCCGGACCAGTTGCTGACCCACTGACAACGTCAACGCTGATCGGTGGGACGGGAACTACTTCCACTCTTACTCTGAAACCAACGAGTGGAGTTGGCGCTGCCGGTGCGGATATCATTCTGAAGGTCGGCAACAACGGTGCGACCGAAGCGTTACGGCTTCAAAATGACGGTAGCCTGCTTCTCCAGAAAGACGCGTGGATCTACGGACTGCATACGAACGGATCCACACAGCGTCAAGTCATTCGATATTCGAACGATCGCACTGAAATCGGCTCAGCGACTGGACGAGGAGTAACAGGTCCATCCGGTGCTGCGCTGATTGTTGACCGTCTGTACATGGACAATGAAATTCTCCATGGACAGGACAGCTATGGAGGTTTCACCAATCGACTGACATGGCGGGCACCTGCGAATGGTGTCCTGACTTTACTGAATTGGAATGAAACTACTTTTGATCGACTCCAGTTCGGTGGCACGTCCGCTTCGTTCCCAGCGCTGAAACGATCTGGCGCAGATCTTAAGATCCGTTTAGCCGATGATTCTGCTGCCGCTATTCTCTTTGCAAAAGCTCTGCGGATTGATTACAATCAATACATAACCGGTCGCAATTCTACCGATACCGCTGACATCAATATGTTCCGCACCAATTCGAGCAATCGGATTGATGTTGGGGCAGGATTGGATTGCAGCACGATTACAGCCTCTGGTGCGATCACAGGCACACAGTTCAACGGCAGCGTCAGTGCGGCGGCGTCAGGATTTCTCAGCATTGGCACACGCGGCTATTTCGATGCGACGGCTGATGGTGTTTGGCGTCTTCAGAACGCAGCAGGAACAAGTTTTGGCAGACTTGGATTCGGTGGGCTGACTTCATCATTCCCTGCGCTCAAACGCTCTGGTGCAAATCTCCAGGTCCGACTTGGGGATGACACTGGTTTCACTGAAATTGGTGCCTTGGCAGTCGGGGATGCTTCGATCGCCTTCCGTATTCGTACTTCCCTCGGAACGCCGTCCAGTCTGGCGGAGGGCGACGTCTGGGTCGAGGGATCTGGCACCTCGCCTGCGCGGGTTTTAGCAGTGAAAGCGTATGATGGAGGAGCGACGCGAACCATTGCGTCGATCACATACTGATGAAGAGATTCCTCGGCGTCATTTCGGTGGTTCTGCTTGGCACGATCGGGTTGGCGCAAGAACGCCAGATCATGCCACATGGCGATGTTCTTCCAGCGAATTGTGCCGTCGGTGAGATCTTTATCTTGGGTTCCGGCCCTGTAATTGGTCTCCATGAGTGCATCAGTCCGAACGTGTGGCGTCCTGTTCGGACCGATCCAGCGACAATTCCAGGTGCTTCTGCGCCGGTATGGGGCGACATCACTGGAACTGTTGCCAATCAGACCGATCTTCAATCTGCTCTGGACGCAAAGGTCGCGACCAACGATGCACGGTTATCAGATTCTCGTAGTCCAACGGCTCACACTCATCCACAGTCGGATATTACCAATCTCGTCACGGCATTATCAGGTAAAGTTGATACGAGTGATGCGCGACTTACCGATGCGCGAACTCCAGTCGCCCACACCCATCTTCAGCCAGAAATTACTGGACTTTCTGCTACACTTTTAACGAAGTCCAACACTGGTCACACTCATACTCAAGGTGAAATTACAGGACTTGCTGCTGCGCTTTTAACGAAGATAGACACCAATGATGCTCGTCTCACGGATGCACGCACTCCGTTATCACATACCCATGTGGATGCGGATATTCCTAATACCATCACGATTGATTTGGCGGCTACGGCGACGGCTCTAGCGGCTAATCCAGCAGACTGTGCAGCAAATCAGTTTGCGACAGCAATTGGCGCTAATGGCGACTTGACGTGTGTCGCGCTGACCGATGCTGCTATCCCAGACACCATTACGGTCAATAATGCAACTCTAGCGGCCACCGCGACGGCTCTAGCGGCCAACCCGACAGATTGTGCTGCGAATCAGTTTGCGACGACGATTGCGGCTAATGGAAATCTTACCTGTGCTGCAATCACCGACGCAGATGTCCCAGATAACATCACCGTCAGTTTAGCAGCGGCTGCGACTGCACTGGCCGCGAATCCAACAGATTGTGCCGCGAATCAATTCGCAACGACGATTGGCGCTAACGGGAATCTAACCTGCGCCGCGTTGACAGACGCTGATATCCCTGATACGATCACGGTCAATTCCGCTACTACAGCAGCGACAGCGACAGCCTTAGCTTCTGATCCTGCGGATTGTACTGGTGGGCAGTTTGCGGTAGGAATCACTGCAAACGGCACCGCGACGTGTCAGACGCCATCTGCTGGAACAGCACCGACTTTCCTGCGCGTAACAGCTGATGTCAGTAACAGCACGGTCAATTTCTCCAACGTAACCGGACTCACTCTTGCGGTTGGGTCTGGAGTCACAGTAAATTTCAGCTGCAATTTGATCGCATTTGCAGCAGCGACTACGACGGCACCACAGTTCGGCATCAATGGACCTACGGCCTCTGCTATCGATCTTGCAACGACGCAAGCGACGACATCTACTGCTGTTTTCAATTCTGTGGTGACAGCCTACGATACGAATGTGAATCCGGTCTCTGGTATCACAACTCCGGGAGGCCCTGTTCAATTGTATGGCTCGATAGTCACCACAGCTTCGGGCACATTCGCAGTCCGTATTCGTTCTGAAGTTGCGGCCAGTGCAGTCACGGTCAAACGTGGATCGTGGTGTATGGTCAACTTGCAGTAGGCTACGATGGCAGAAAAATTTACGCTTCAAGCGCCGATCGCAACATCTCGCACTTCTTACAGTCTGAACTTCTTGACAATGGACTGGAAGAATGCTGCGGTCCGTGCTGCTGTTGAAGGTGATGATGGCGTCATAGTTCCAATCGAATATGATGGGCCACCTGCAATCGCCGTGATGCAATTTATCAACACTGCTGATTTCAGAACACAGTCGATGCATCGACGAGCTATGCTGCGATTCGCGCAAGACGGCAAACTTCCTGCTGGAACGGTTAGCGGGACTCCGGACTAATGGTCTTCGAAGATCACGTCCGGTTGGAGCTTGGTGAACTTCATTTTCGCATTGCGAAGATTAGGCAAGAAACTGAGCTTTTAGTGGAAGAAAACGCGAAACTCAGGGACGAAAATCGTAAACTGAAGGAAGAGCTTTCAAAGGAGATCAGGCTACCGATTGAGCTGGAGTCGAAGTGACGATTGGCATCTTTGATCCAGCAATTTTTGATCCAGCAATTTTTGACTCTGGGTTACTCCCATTTCCAGAGCCAACTATTATCGATATCAATGGAAGCGCGGCGAATCCAGTTTTTGATATTCTAGTTCGTACAACGGTCTCGATCGCAATCCAGGGTTCATCAAGTAATACGATCGATATCATGGCAGGAGTTGCTCCTCTCGAGTTAGCTGAAGTGTAACGATGGCTACCGAGTTCAACATAACAGACGCGCATCGATTCTTCTTAGGCGAAGATAAGGTCCTTCGTCTGCAAGTCTTCGAGGAAGATCTCACTACTCCGTTGGACGTGAGTGGCTGGAATCTCGCATTCTATGTTCGCAAGAAAGACAAAGACGCTGACCCAGCACTTATCACAAAAACGCTCGGCGCTGGCATTCAAGTTGAGGGTACTTTTTCTTCGACTCCTAGTGAGAATCTCCAGAGAGTGCTTATCGATATCGAGAGCGACGATACGAATGGCCTTAAAGCATCTTCATACCGATACTCAGTGAAGCGCGTTGATGTCGGTAGCGAGACAATTCTGGTCTTCGGTTCGATCGTGTTTCTTCAAGCGACTGCACACTGATATGGCTAAAGAACATCGCTTCCTACGGCTCAAGGGACAAACCGGACAGGTTCGCGTCGCGAAGTATTGCGGGCGTGATCATGTCGTGGTACCTGTCGTCGGCCTAGTCGAGGGAGTGGTGAAATCGGCCAACTCCAAGCGATGGGAATACATCCCGGGATCTGAAATTTCAGCGATGGTCGCCAATGGCTGGAATGGACGACCGGTTCTGCCGGATCACCCACAAGTGGACGGCAACTATGTCTTGGCGAATAATCCCGACATTCTCGAGAAGTATCGATTCGGTGAACTCTTCAATACGTCTACGTCGGACGAGAAGCTCACCTTCGAAGCGTGGCTGGATGCAGATCGTGCCAGTGTCGTCGGCCCAGACGCGGTTAGCGTCGTTGAGCGAGCGAAAGCTGGTCAACCGATCGAAATCTCTATCGGCGCTTTGATGGAAGCGGAAGAAAAGTCCGGCACTTTCGACGGCAAGCCGTACGATGCGATCTGGCGCAACATCGTTGGCGATCATCTCGCCATGTTACAGGAAGGAAGGCGTGGAGCGTGCAACAACGATATGGGGTGTGGAGCTCCGCGCTTTGCAGCGGAGGAGTTCCAGATGGCTGACACGAATGAGACCGACGACAAGAAGAAGACCCTCCGCGAACGACTGATGTCACTCATCACTTTCAAGAGTGGCAAGGCCGAAGCGGACACGAGCGACTCCGATCTCCGGAGCATGCTCAGTCAGGCACTACGCGCCGTCGAGCCGGGATACATGGGAATCGATTCCGTGTTTCCCAACGAGAAGCTCGTCGTCTACGCCGTGATGCCCAAAGACGAATTCCAACTTTTCCGCCGTAGCTACGAAGTCAACAGCGGGGAAGTCAAGCTGGCGAAAGAGAAAGAGGAAGTCAAGCCAGTCACCAGATACGAACCACTCAGTGAGGCAGCGCCCGCTCCGTGCGGATGTCGCAACAATGCAGAAGGAGAACAAAACATGAAAACGAAGGCGGAGCGTGTCAAGGCACTCATCGACAACCCCAAGATGAAGCTTGCCAAGGAAAGTCAGGCCGCGCTGGAAGCATCGCCGGACACCGTCATCGATTCCCTCGAACAGGCGGCGGTCGTTCTCGAGGCAGGCGGCGGAACTGCTCGCGAACCCGAGGGCGAGAAGGGCGGCGACAAGAGCGGGCAGTCGTCTGTTTCGTCCAATCCTGCCCAGCAGGGTGACAAGAGCGGGCAGACCGGTTCGCAGACTGGATCCGAAACCGACGCGACCCGTCACAACTCCTCGAGGGTGCTCTCGATGGAGGAGTTCCTCGCATCGGCGCCACCGGAGTTGCGCGACGGATTCCGTGCGACGGCGGCGTTCGCCAAGGAGCACAAGGCCGCGGCGATCAAGGTGCTCAAGGAATCCAAGCGGTGTGACTACAGCGACGCCGAGCTCGAGGCGATGGACGTCGTCGCGCTCGAGAAGATGGCGAAGCTCGTCGGCGCCACCGTTCCGGCAACCGGTCGCGTGGATTACATGCCTCAGGGCGTGCGGTCCAACGTCGGCGAGACCCAGGAAGAGACCGTCCCCGATCCGCCGGATTTCTACCAGGACATCCGGGTCGCTGCGGCAGGCACCAAGAAGTAGCTCAGTCCCACTGGTCGTCGTGAAGTAAACGTAGAGAACAAAGGAGCAGACATGGCAAAGCGAGTAATCGCTCTGCTCGGTGAGCCGATCCAGACCGAGGACTGGGCTGCCGCAGAAGCGATCACCCCTGGGATGCTCGTCAATATCAACGGAAGCGGCCTCCTGATCAAGCAGGCGACTGCTGCCGCGGATTGCGCTCACATGTATGCCATGGAGCGTGACGAGATGGGCGACGATATCGATGTCGCCTACGCGATCGGCGATACGGTCAAAGTCGGTTGCTTCCACGCCGGGATGCGAGTGAATGCGTTCATCGCTTCCGGTCAGAACATCGCGCTCGGCGCGTATCTCGAATCCGCTGGCGGCGGAGCATTTCGTGTTCTGGCCGCGGGCAAGGTCAAGCTCCAGGCCCTGGAAGCGGTGAACAACGCCGCGGGACCTGGACCTGCTCGGATTCGCGGGCTCGTAGTCTAACGAACGAGTCATCTCGTCACCAGCAGTTCTCGAGATTGTCTGACAAGGAGTGATGCAAATGGCGGAAACTGCAAGGGTCGACGGTGGCCGAGCTTTCTGGGGATCCGGAAAGTGGGCAACCGAGCGCATGTTGCGCGCGATGAAGGAAGGGCGGTCGTTGACGCCGAAGGAGCTTCGGACAAACGACACCCTTCGGAACGAGGAGTGGAAGGCGTTCGACACCGCTCTGGTGGAAGGTATTCGGACTCGGCTCCGCGCAGTTGCGGATCTCATCGGAGCCGGGCTGACGATCCCTCTGCCGAATGCGATGGCAAAAACGGTTCTGTCGTACGACAAGATCGGCGACATGGATCCGGCGACCGTATCGATGGACGGCATGGCTCGCTCCGAGAACGACCGGGTCGAGTTCGAAGCTGGCGCGCTGCCCATCCCGATCACCCACAAGGACTTCTTCATCAACATCCGGAAGCTGATGGCTTCTCGGCTGGGTGTCGAAGCCCTCGACACGATTCAGATTCGAATCGCCGGTCGCCTCGTGGGTGAGGAGATCGAACGGATGCTTTTGATCGGTGGCAAGCAGTTCCAGAGCCTTCCGATCTACGGCTACACCACGCATCCCAATCGCAACACCATTGGCTTCAGCGGAAGCAAGCCGTGGTCAGATCTCACCAAGGACGGCGCTGGCATCCTCACCGACGTCCAGGCCATGATGTCGGCGGCTGAAGCGGACGGATTCTACGGCCCGTACTGGATCTACTTCAGCAAGAACGCTTCGGTCCGCATGGAAGGCGACTACAGTGCGACGTCGGATCTCACGATCCGTCAACGCATCGAGGCGGTCGACGGCATCTCTCGTTTCACGTCGCTGGACATGCTGCCGACCAACAGCGCGATCCTGATCCAGCCGACGTCGGATGTCGTGCAGCTTGTTGACGGCGAGCGGCCGCAGAACGTTCAGTGGGATGTCAACGGCGGCTTCGGCGTCAACTTCAAGGTCTTCGCGATTCAGGTGCCTCTGATTCGCGCGGACGCGGACGGGAACAGCGGCATCGTTCACATGTCGTAAGGAGGTGGGGCGTGGCCCCATGTAGAGCCTTCGGGCTCATCTTAGCGTTGTCTGAACTCTGGACAACGCAGATCCTTACCAACGGAGGAAGCAGATGAGAGTGAAAGAGTTCAAGCTGCGTGACGATGCCGTGCATTATCACGATGGTGAGCAGGTCCAGCCCGGTGACACCGTGCATCTCACCGAGGCTCAGTCGCGCGCGTGGCAGGACAAGTTCGTTCCTGTCGGTGACGGTGACTTCGAGGAGATGGATGAAGTCCCCAAGTACGATCCCAAGAAGAGCTCCAAGTCCAAGGGCGCCAAATCCAAGGACGAAGGGAACGACAAGGGACCGACCAAAGAGGCTCCTCAGGGCCAGCCGGTCGCGGCACCGGCGATTCACGTCGAGGGCACCGGCGGATTCAGTGGTCCGGTCGATCCGCACGTCATGGACCCGGCTCGTCAGGGACAGCAGTCCCGCGAGCAGCGGCAGATCATCGATTCCGGCAAAGCGCCGGTTCCTGCCGTGTTCAGTGGCAAACAGGCCGAAACCGGAAAACCGGCTCCGGCTCAGGCTGCCAGCGGCGCGCGTCCGTCCGGCACTGCGCCTGCCGAAGAGAAGAAGTAGCGAGGAGAAGGGACGATGTCTGCAAGCTATGATCCGTCACTCGAGGAAGAAAAGGACTGGGTCCGTCTCCTTGTTGGCGATCGAGATGTAGCTCGTCCCTTCTTTCAGGATGAAGAGCTAGAAGCGATTCTCGCGTCAGAGGGGAATCGCTATCTTGCTGCTGCTCGTGCAGCAGAAGTGATCCTTGCTAAGGATCGTGGGCTCGTCGAGAAGGCCGTCGATGATCTTCGTCTCCGCTGGTCAGATAATGCGAAGTCCGCATACCACGAATACATCAACAGCCTCCGCGCCAAAGGGATGGCGATGGCAGCTGGTACGAGTTTCGTGTTTCGGGTCGCAGGAACCCAGCCATGAGCGACTTCATCGAACACATGATGGAGATGTTTCCTGATACGGTTACTGTCGTCATAAATAGTCCTCCTGATGCGTTCGGTGCGGTGACGCCAATTTCACAAATCGATTATCCTGCTCGTGTAGATGGTAAAGTCAGACAGATTAAGGACGCTGGTGGACAGACGGTAATGAGCTCGGTGATGGCAATCTTCCCAACGGCAAAGGGACTTTCGATCGACTATACGTATATTCTTCCGGCACATTTCGTTCCTCGAGATCCCAAGCCGATCGCTGTCGGCCATGCAAGTGACGAGACTGGTGAGTCGCACGAACGGGTCTACTTCTTCTGGACACAGACGGGCTGATGGGTAGACCTAGAGCGACACTGAAAGGCTTGGCGGAGATGCAGCGCAAGATTTTGAATATTGCGCGTAGATTCCCCAAGCAGGTTGGAAAGGCACTGTATGATGAACTGGATAAAGTCGAGAAGCCTGAAAGCATGGCACGGACTCCAGTTCGCTATGGCGATCTTCGAGATTCTCATACGACGCGCGGCCCGGTCATTCGAATGAATAAGATCAGCGCGTGGATTGAAGTCGGGGAAGGGCTCGACTATGCAGTTCGGGTTCATGAAGATTTGGAGGCATTTCATCCAGTAGGTCAGGCGAAATTTCTCGAATCTACTATGAATGAGAGTGCGCCATACATTCTTCGTCGTGTGGCGGCTCGTATCAAGCTTGGGCAAGAATAATGCCGTTCATGGAAGATGTTGCATTTCTGCTAGTCGCCAATGGATTTGGCACTGTAGGAACAAATATTTTCTATTCTACTCGTGCAAAGATTCCGGTTGGAAACGGGCCATATGTTAGTCTAATCGAGACAGGAGGGTTAGCGCCAGAGAAAACACAGAATCGCAAAACCAAACCGGCTTATCAGAGACCTGGACTCCAGGTTATCGTCCGTGCGACAGATTATATTGTTGCACGAAACCGTGCAGTTGAAGTCTATAACACAATTTCAGCTGTAAGAAATCAATTTGTAGGCAATGCGCCAGGAACATGGTATTTGAATATGGCCCCTCAACAGGAGCCATTTGATGGTGGCAGTGATGAGCAGGGCCGACCGAAGGTTCTATTCAATATCATTGCCTACAAGAGAGCAGCATGAAAAAACTTTTGTGGATCGGTGACGCAGCCTGTGATAGTGGCTTCTCCAATGTCACTCACAGTGTCCTTTCCTTTCTGCACAACTCGTGGGACGTCAGTGTTCTTGGCGTCAATTATCGCGGCGATCCGCACAACTATCCGTATCGCATTTATCCAGCCTTTGTGGTTGGATGTCGCAATTTTCTTGGAACCTCTCGGGTAAAGGACGTCCTCGAGGCCGAGAAGCCAGACGTGGTCGTTCTTCAGACGGATCCATGGAATGTGCCAACCTACGATGCTTTGATTGGATGTGGAATTCCAGTCATTGGTATTATTCCGGTCGATGGTCGGAACTGCGCTGGTGATCAGCTCAACACCTTGGATCGAGTCATCTTCTGGACGCACTTCGGCAGGAATGAAGCGATCAAGGGTGGCCTGAAAAAGCCGTCAACGGTCATTCCGCTCGGCGTCGATACAACGATTTTCGTTCCTGGCTTTCAACAAGCGGCTCGACAATTTCTTGGTCTGCCACAAGAGATGGTCGATGGCTTTATCGTTGGCTGTGTCAATCGCAACCAACCTCGCAAGCGATTCGATCTTTTGATCCGCTATTTCTGCATGTGGGTCAAGAGCCACAACATCGAGAACGCGTATCTGTTTCTCCACATCGGACCAACTGGTGAGAACGGATACGATTGCGTCCGCTTGATGAAATATTACGGCATCGAGCGACGTCTATTCCTGGCCTTACCCGAGGTCTGGAAAGGCGTACCGATACCAGAGCTCGTTGCCACATATCAGGCTTTCGATGTTCAAATGACCACCACTCAGGGTGAAGGGTGGGGTCTGACGACGATGGAAGGGATGGCCTGTGGCATTCCACAGATTGTTCCTGACTGGGCTGCTCTTGGGGAATGGACCGAAGACGCAGCCTGGAAGATCAGCTGCCCAACCACTATCGCCACTCCTGGTCACGCAAATCCGATTGGCGGCATTGCGGATCAGTATCGCTGTATTTCTGCTTTGGATCGGCTCTATCGTCTTCAAGATCTACGACAGGAGTATGGGGCACGAGGCCTTGCTCTTGTCAATCAAGAACGGTTCCGTTGGTGGAAGATCGCGTCACAAATCGAAGCCGAGCTAGCGATTGCTTACTCCTCGGAGGACTCACACCTGCCTGATTTGCAGGTCGTAGGAGGGACAGATGCCTAGTGTTACCACAGGTCTCGAGAGCAATGCCATATCCGCACATGGCACTCTCATCTCGCGGAACGGTACGGAAATTGCCGAGCTCCGCGACATCACGCCGCCAACGCTTACCCGCAACACGATCGAGACGACTTCGCAGAACTCCAGCGATGACAGCTACGTCGTCGGCGTTCGGCGAAAGGGCGAGTTGTCCATGACGATGGGCTTCTTGCCGAGCGGCGAGAGCACCCACGATTCGTTGACCGGCCTCGTCAAGGCGTGGCACGACGGATCCAAGGATCTCTATCTTCTGACGTTCCCGGATGGCGCCACATGGCAGTTCTCCGGATTCGTCACCAATATCGCACCGACGGCTCCGGTGGACGGCGGCCTCGAGGCGACGGTCAACATTCGGCCGAGCGGCGGACACATCCTGTTGCCGTAGCGTCGGCTTTCACCGAGAGGACGAGCGAGCTTATGAGCGAAACTAAATATCTCACGCCAGAGGATGTCGAAACGGTCAATGACATCCGTTATATCGATGCGACCGCTTGGGGCGGCACGCTTCGCTTCGGCTCCCTGCCAGCCGAGGACATGATCGAGTTCCTGGAATCCAACGAAGGCCCAGCGAAAAAGACGGCTGCGATTCGCATCATCGTCAAAAGCTGGGTCGACGCGGATGGAAAGCGCATCGGAACCGAGAAACACATCCAGATGCTCAAGAAGAAGGACTCGGCTACGATTTCCGAGCTCGTCGGCGTGATTCTCAAGCTGAACAAGCTGGGACAGAAAGGACAGCTCGAAGAAATAAAAAACGAATCCGGCGAAGCGATTACCGACGCTTCGCGTACCGTCTTGCACTGAAGACAGGCCAGACTGACGTACGGCGGATGCTTCGAGGGATGTCCTGGGAAGGCTTCCTCGGATGGTTTGCCTACGACCAGATTGAGCCATTTAGTGAGAAGCGTGCAGATCTTCGGGCGGCTTCTATCTGCTCTCTTCTCGCTAACATCCATCGTGATGCTCGTAGAAAACCACGGCCTTTCACGATAGATGATTTCGTACTCGTATTCGGTGACGAGGTAAAGAAGGAAGCGCCCAAACAGACATGGCAACAACAGAAGGCCGTCGCCCATCTTTGGGTTGCTGCTCTGTCTGGTAGCAAAGCAAAGTCCAAGAAAGAAGCAGCATGAGTATCAATGTCGGTAATCTGGCCGGTGGCATTGAACTAAATGATGCTCTGTCTTCTGCACTCGAAAAGATCCATGCCCGCTTGACCTTAACTGGTGTTGATTTCCAGGAACTGGACAAGAAAGTTCAAGCTTCCAGCACCGTCTTTGGTCAAGCGGCAAACGTTCAAACACAACTTCAGGCTGAACTCGCCAAAAGCCAAATCCTTGTAGCCGGTTATACGAAAAGTTTGGACGACGCGACCAAGGTTGCAATGACGGGAGCTCGTGCAGCGAAAGAGTTGCAGCCCGTCATTCAAGCTGAAGCTCAAGCACTCCTACAGGCTAAATCCCAAGCCGATGCACTTCGCGCTTCAATGAAACTCCTCGATAAGGAGTTCAACACCGTTAAGGAATCTGCACAGATTACCAGCCAGCAGATCGTGGCCTTTGGTCGCGGTATGCAGGAAGCTGGAGTTGTAGTTAGCACGGCATTTTCAATTCCTATGGCTGCCGCTGGAGCAGCTTCTCTCAGCTTTGCTGGCGATTTTGAAAAAGCGATGACCAAGGCTTCTATCTTGGGCGGCTTGACCGCCAACGAGATGAAAGCCTTTGAGTCCACTGTCATTAGCACTGCTGAAACGATGGGCAAAGCCCCGGCTGAAGTTGCGCTGGGTCTTGACGTTATCGGCTCAGCAATGTATAAAGGAGCGGAGGCTGCTGGCATTCTCGAGAAGGCGACCAAAATGTCAGCCCTCGGAATGGGCACAGTCGAGGAGACAACGCGAGCAGTCGTTGGCGCGATGCTCGCATATAAGAATGAAAATTTGGATGCCGCGGCAGCTAGTGATATCTTGCTGAAAACGGTTCAGCTTGGTAACATGAAGATTGGTGACTTGGTTGGTGCGCTGGCTAAGATCAATCCTCTTGCTGCTGCGATGGGCGTCAAATTTGCAGATGTGAATGCCGCTATTGCGACTTTCACCCATCTTGGAGCTCCTGCAGAAGTCGCTGCTACTGGTGTTCGAGCGGTTCTTTCCAATATCCTGAACGACAGTGCAAAGACCGAGAAAGGCCTGAAGGCACTCAACATTTCTATGGTTGATCTGCAGGCCGCGATGCGGGATAACTTCGCAAAAGCCTTGACAGATCTAGTTGCCGCCGCTGAGAAAGTTCCAGGCGGAATGGCGAAACTAAATGATGTCTTCCCGAACATCCGCGCTCTGACTCTTGTCTTGGCTGATGCCAAGGCACAAGGAGAATCTTTCTTAGATACAGCCAACGCAATTCGTAATTCAGCTGGAACACTGGATACCGCTTTCACGCAAGTTCAGCAAACTTGGACACAGCAGTGGAATGAGTTCAAGGCCAGTCTGGAGGCAGTAGGAATCCAGTTTGGTCAAGCTCTCCTGCCAATGATGAAAACTCTAATCAGTTTCATCACTGACTATGCCCTGCCAGCCGTGAAAAAGCTCATCGATCTTTTCACGTCGTTGCCACAGCCTCTACAAATCGCTGGAGTTGCTTTCGGTGGTTTCATGATTGCTGCTGGGCCGACATTGATTTTTGTTGGCGAGATGATTCGCGCTTGGGGACATCTCAGTGCCGCGATGAAAACTGAGACCTTCAAGAATGCGATTGCTGGATTGATAGCATTCGGCGAACGTATAGCTGAGACAACTACGTTCGCATGGGCATTGAATACTGCATTACTCGCTGTTGGAGCGACTGCGGTTGCTGGTGGGGTCTACGGAATTTTCAAGATCGTCGAACAGTTTACGTTGCTACAAGCTGAAAATGCCAATCGTGCATCAGCGGCTGCAAGACAGGCAACTGTCGATGAATCCAATCTGATTCGGATTCAGGAACAAGCAAACAAGGTGCTTGGTGACAAAGCAACCAAGTTTAAGGATCTCAACGAGGCAGTGAAGTGGGCCAACGAGAACTCTGCGAAGTTAAGAACTGATGATGAAATTTTGAACTTCGTGATGAACGAGTTAGCGGATTCCCAGAATAGAGTCTCAGAGACCTCAAAGATCTGGGCCGCTGAAGCTGATATCGCCAAATTCTCTACATCAAATCTCTCGGTATCCATGCAGGATCTCGTCAAGAAGCTCTTTGACGTAGGCATGAGCTCAGCAGAAGCAGTAACGTTCCTCAAGGAGCATAATCTCTTCAACGATGAGATGAAGGTCGGTATCGAGAACCTCCACGAAGCTTACACTAAAGAACAGAAAGCCCTTAAAGACGTGGCCGATGCTGAGCTTGCTGCTCACATGGCTTCTGTCCCATTGTATGAAGCACAGGAGAAGGAAGTTAGACGGCTCCTCGATTTGGGGTTGGGACACAAACAAATCGCTGACTATCTTGGTGTTCATATCGCTCAAGTAAATGCACTTGTCAAAGTTAAAGCTGACGAGGAAAAATCCCTCAAGGCTGAACTGAAAGCTATTGATGACCTCGAGAAAGAGTGGAATTCGTACTACAAGGACAAAGACCTTCTTGGGGCAACCGACAGCGAAAAGATCCGTATCAAAGCCGATGCAGACTACGCGAAAATCGTTGAGAAACTTCAAGACGCTGGAGTTGCTCAAGTTGAGTACTACAATCAAGCTTGGGCTCTGCGTGAGCTCGACATTAAGAAAGAGGAGGAGTCTCGCATCCTGAAAGATACCAAGTCCAAGGCTCATCTTGACCAAGAGCTGAGGGAAGCTAAGGACAAGTACGATTTCATGCGGATGCATTCTGATCAGTATCATGCTGCTGACATTGAGAATCAGAAAAAGTCCGTTGAGCACCTCAAGAGCATGAGAGACCATTGGTATGATGTCGGTCATGCGATTGACAAGAATATCGAGAAGGTTCGCACTCTTTCCGGTGAAATTCTTACCCTCAAGGAATACGAGGCCCGCCAGCTCGCAGGTGGCACTTTCGACGTCACGTCTCAGAACTTTGAACAGACCGCACGTGGTCTGAATCTTGGTATACGACGTGCAACGGAGTTGGCTCACAAGGGCTACTCGTTGCAAGAGATCGTTCAAATCCTGAACAGCAAAGCTACTGGTCCAGTCCCTCCACCACAGGGGCCAAAGATCCCCGGCTTCATCGAGGGAGGTGTCGGAGACTTCAAGGCTGGCACTTTAGCGATGCTACACGGTCGCGAGGCAATCGTCCCTCTCGATAGGGCGGGATATGGAGGCAAGGTCAACATCGAGGCGGGTGCCTTCGTTTTCCAATACCCGATTATGAAAGATCGTCGGTCAATGGAGGAATTTGCCAGCGTAATCGACGAAGTGCTCTCTAATCGCTTGATGAATATGGGGGCTCGTAACTAATGCCTTCATTAACAGCATCGGCTAGCCCAAGCGAAGAATTCTATCTCTCTGTCGATGAGAGCGATCTTGCAGTTTATTTTCTAGCTGAGGTAGCCGGTGATCATGTTGCTGAAGCTGGAGCATCTCTTCAGGTCTTTCCTAGTACAGGGGCATTCTCTGATGATTGGATAGACGATACTCTTACGTTCGCTTGCTTCATCTATAAATTCGGTCCAAACTATGACGCCGAAGGAAACCCTGTCACTGGTATCGGCCATGACGGTAACGAGTACGATACCGGATATGCTAGCACGACAGGTATCTTCTTCTGGGGCACTTTCGCAATCCAGCCATTTCGCGTTCAAGCCAGTGTTCCTGCTCCTCGAGATGCAACGATTACTTACGAGGTCACGAGCCCTTCAGATGATTTTCCTATCGTTGAGAATCCTGAACCTCCCAGCGTTAACGACCCTGATCCTTTCCTCGCTGCTCCGAGCAACCTAAGAGCGATCTATTCGATCAATGCTTCTGGAGTGGCCCATGTTCGTTTAACATGGATTGATAATTCCGATTCAGAAGACGGTTTTGTTATTGAATTCGGTAATGGAACATGGCAGGAGCTTGTTCGTGTTGATGCTGGCATCGAGCTCTACGATGATACCTATGCGGTCAGCATCGCCAATGCGCTCAGTCATCTCGGCATGAGCAACGTCTATTCGATCTTTTCATACCGTGGCTCTAAACGCTCTGCTAAAGTTTTCACTACTTGTGAACGACCTGAATTCACACCAGATCCAGTTAGCGGATTGACCACTGGTGGTGAAACGATTGTCTTGACGATGTCCTATCCCGTCTTCGGTGTATAGTGCCAACTATCGATTGTGATGCAGCTGGAATTGGCGATTACTTTAGCGCCACGGAGGTAATGGTAGATCCAGTTGATCCTGGTGTCGAGAGGAATGCTATCTACACTGTTCGACTCCAGGTCTTTGTTGACACTGCAATTACAGCAACTCCTGGCGATGGAAGCCACTACGCATTCGGGGATGTTGCTCCTCCTTTTACTGCGATTGGCACGATTCGCTCTCCTGCCAGCGGACCTTGGCCTGATAATCGATCTAGTTACTACTATGTTGAAAGTCATTTCGTAGGGGATTGGCAAGAAACAAAGGATCGTTTCGACGCTGGCGCTGTCTCCATTGGAACTGTTGGTGCTAGGATTATCGATAGTCTTGGCGATCCAACGACTACCATGGATGTTACGGTTTCAGGAGTTGAAACCGTCAGCTATGTTCTTGCCAGTCCAGAAGTTATTAGTGTAGATCCTCCTGTTGGCCCACCGGACGAAGTCACCTCAGTTACCATTCATGGTCATCATTTCGACGAAAGTGCCACTGTAGATTTTAACGGTATCGCTGCGACAAGCGTCGTCGTAGTTGATTCTGATACTATCACGTGCGATACGCCTGCTCTCAGTCAAGGCTTGGCTGCAGTCAAAGTCACGATTGATAATGAAGGCCTGAAAAGCGGCACTCTTGATCCGGGTTTTGATTTCACTACTCTCACGGTTAAATTCGGTTCTACCTTTGGTATCGGTGCGACCGTCATCGATTCCACCCATATGTCCGTCATTGCTCCAGCACACGCTGCTGGAACTGTGCGGATGGAAGTTCTCAAAGACGGCGACGTATTCGCTTTCCTCGATGATGCCTACGAATTCATTCAAGCTGGCATCTCGATCAGTCCAACAATCGGTTCATCCTTTGGCGACACTCTAATCACGCTTACTGGTGAAGACCTTGTTCCAGGTGCCACAATCACTATCGATGGCGAGCCTGCTGTTGACGTCACCTATGTAGACGCTGAAACGTATACGTTCAAGACATTCCCTCATTCGCCGGGAATGGTAGACATCGTCTATACGCCAGCTATAGGCGATCCCGAAACACGTCAGTTCCAATATCACGTCTTCCCGTCTTTCACACCTCCTGGCAGTTCTCCTGATGGTGGCGAACTAATCACAATCAAACGATGGTTCTCGGAAGAAGAGGATGGCACTGAATTTATCCCCGGTGCCAGTGTCACCATTGGCGGAACTCCTGCTACCGACGTCACATTTATCGATGTGGACACTTACACTTGTATTGCTCCTCCTCATGCTGCAGGTCTCGTTGATGTCGTAATTGAGGACATCAGCAGCCTTGGGCTGACGATGCTCTATGAGGATAGCTTTGCATACGGATCGTCTGTTGGTTCTGCAACGATTGATGCTGGTCCGGATAAAGTCGCACATGGCCCAGCTCCCAGTGTTGTTTCGGTTCTAGCGAAGACGTCGGATCCCTCGATGACCTTCTTGTGGGAACAGACTGGAGGTCCGCAAGCTGCTGTGATTTCTTCGCCAACGACTCTGGGAACTAATCTTACTTTCAATGAATACATCCCCGGAGTCTATACGTTTCGCATTACTGGCAGTTTCGTTGACATGCCATCTGTCGCGGATAGTATGGCGGTGACGATTCAACCGCCTGAAGTCCCTCGGATTAGGATCACGGTGGCAACGCCATGATCATCACTTGGCCGGGGACAGCAACGCTGACAGCTAGTATCCCAGATGATCCGGGCTGGGTTCCGTTTGCTTACGAGTGGACGCAAATATCTGGGCCTGATACCGCCATAATCGCTTCTCCTAACAGTCTTGTCACAAGCGTTACTTTTCCTGAAGTCCAAGGATACTACGCTTTTCAATTCACGGCCTTTGCGGATAGTTTCCCAGCAGATTACGAGAGCTATCTGCTAACGGAAACCAACGAGCAGATCTTAACCGAGGATGGTCTGCCGCTTATCATCGATGAAGCGGAGACTGAAATTCTCGGTAGTGCTATTACGAGGGTCTTTCTTTTCACTGGAGCTCTTGTCTCAGACTACGGCCCGACTGCCATTGGTGGAGATCTGCACATTCTAATCAATGGCGTTGAATACGTGACTGGGGCACTTGATCCTACGAAGTATGTGCGGGCGGAAACCCTCTCGATACAGGAAAGTCAGGACGCAAATCCAAATCGAGCTTCATTCAATGTTCGTGGTTTCATACCAGAAATTGGTGATGAAGTTATAATCTTACTCGATGATGAGAGAATCTTTGCTGGCAATTTCTTTAGCGATTCGCATGATGCTGAAGAGAAGCTCAGTATCGATTACGATCAGATCACAGTAGTAGACTACAACTGGCATCTGAAGCGCCGGAAAATTAGCCGGAAATATGAGAATGTCTCCGGCACTACTATTGTGAATGAAATCATCGGTATGGCTCCTGGCTTCACTAATTCGAGGGTGCAGGCCGGACTGGCGATGATCAGCATAGACTTCTCCAACGGCGTAGATCTTGCTACTGCCTTGGATCAGGTTGCCGCTCTTCTTCCAGGAACCTCATGGAAAGTCAATTACTATAAGGATCTCTTCTTTGGTGTGTTCGATGCTTCGGTCACGCCACCTAATCCTATCACGACGTCTCACCCAACCGTTCGGAATTTTGGCGTAGATCGCAATCTTGGTTCGTGGGTTACGCGTGTTCGAGTGAATGGGCCAACGACGAATACAACCAAAGATCGTAACAGCGTAGGCTTCCTCTATGTAGACGAGATCAAGGGCTTCGAGGGAGGCGGTGACGTTAACGTTGATGGCGTTGATACGACGTATACCGCGGCGAATCGTCGCCTAGTAACACCTGACACAGAAACGAACGAAGACGACATTGCACCGCCAGATATCGAGTGCGGCTCGTTCGAAGACATGCGTAAGCAGAAGCTACTAAAGATCAGTGCAAGACCAATTCGCACTGGCCTTGGAATTAATACCGGACTAACTTCCCAGTCCTATAAATACTACACGACCTATGTAACTTCCAAAGGCGAATCGAAGTGGCAGGAAGAGATTACAGTCTCTTTACCTAATATTCCGGTTATCTACGGAGGGTTCACCTCCTCGATAGGCGGGGCCGTCGCGAGTGATTGGCAGACTCATCCAAAATACAATGCTGTGGAATTTGTCGCTGAAGCTATTCCGATGTCGATTTCTCGGATTAATATCTATCGCTATAAGTCAGGTCCTATCGTCGCTGGGAAGAACGGCTATTTCATTGGTAGCCTTTCTGCGAAAGGTAAGTTCGGACGTATCGGTAACAACTGGTCTTCTACGTATTCGGCGAGTTCAACTCCGTGGGACATCGGCTCGGTAATCACTCCGAGTAGTAACAGCCTCGTTGATGAAAAGAACGATGCTGAGATCGAGAAAGATCTTGAGAAGATTCCTGAAGAGGAGAAGGGCGCAGATCCTATTTGCGATGAGGAAGAACAGGACTACGAAGAGTGGCTCGAAGGAGTTCCGCACTACGGCAAGATCGATGCCCGCTCTCGAGCTCAACGTTTTACTATAGTAAATGATACTGAAGCGCAAGCAATTTTAGGTGCGAAGTTCGGCGACGATGGCGTAATCGAGGATGTCTACACGGATACGGAGTTAGACAGCCTTGATAAGATGATTCGTGCAGGCCAAGATTATATGGCCGAGCGAAATCAGCTGGACGTTGGAATTCATTACGAAAGCCGTGACCGCAATACTCATCCTGGCAGATACGTGACCGTTGATCTTCCTGCTCCAACGAATTGCTCTGGCGAGTTCTTGATTCAAACCGTGACTATCAGCGGTTTCGGCTACGTAACTGAAGGCGGACCAATGAAGTCTTGGCCGCTTTATTCCGTCTCCAAAGCCGCACCGAGACGGTTTAGTGCGATTAATCGTTTAGCGAATCGGTGATCCATGCCAAAGATCCATTCATTGCCAGAGGTCACTGATCCAGATCCTGATGATGAACTTGCAATAGTTCGTGACCCTGCTGGCACTCCAGTCACTAGTCGTATCACTGTTGCCAATCTGGCAGCACAGGGTCCAGTCGGTCCTACTGGACCTGCTGGCCCGACGGGTCCTGCTGGACCTACTGGACCAACAGGGGCGACGGGAGCAACTGGAGCGACTGGGGCCACTGGTCCTGCTGGGCCTGAAGGACCTGAAGGACCAGAAGGTCCCACAGGTCCAACGGGAGCAACCGGAGCTACAGGAGCGACTGGAGCAACTGGTGCAACTGGACCACAGGGTCCTCAGGGTGATCCAGGGACGACCTACACCTCTTCATCAGTTGTTGAGCTTCTCCGCCTCGGACTGGGAACTCCAGCTGATTCTACTGCCAAGCTCAAGATCAATGGACAATACTATTCCCCTCTAATCGATGATGGGAATAGCGGCACGGCCAAGACCATTGATTGGGATGCTGGAAACGAGCACTACCTTACGCTCACTGGAAACGTGACTCTCACTTTTGATCACCCGAAGTCTGGTGGTCGTTACGTTCTATTGGTGAACACAGGCGCCGGTGGATTCACCATCACGTGGCCTGGAACTGTCGCGTGGAGTGGCTCAGCTCCTGTCAGCACGGCAGCAGCGGGTAAGCACGACCTCTACACTTTCATCTACGTCTCCGGTATCCCCAAGTATTTCGCGGCGTATCAGCAGAACTATTAGCCGGAGGAACAATGGCTTCCCCTCTGTTAGTAACGACAACCCTCACCCCGGATAACACCAGCGACGCTTCTTTCCGGGCATGGGGAAGCGCAGTGAGTGCGAAATTTGGCACCGCTGGAATGGTCCAGACTGGCGACACTGGTCAGATCAATTGGTCCACTGTCACAACGCCGGGTGCCGCTGCAACTGCACAAGGATATGAGATTTGGCGGTTCAACGATTCGCTTCAAGGAACGGCTCCGGTCTTCTTCAAGATTGAATACGGCAGCGCCTCCGGCAGCGCGCTACGTCCTGGAATGTGGATCACCTTTGGATCTGGATCCAATGGCTCCGGCACACTGACCGGTAATACCAGTGTTCGTCAGGCGTTTGGATCTTCTACGAACTCTGCTAGCGCTGGAACCTGCTATTTCTGCGGCGACAACAATCGCTTCGTTGCTGCTCTGTGGGTAGCAGGAACGGGTTCTTCAGCGCTGCTCGCGACCATGCTTTCTTTCGAGCGCACGGTCGATTCGAGCGGAGCAGTGACATCTGAGGGAGTGATGATCCTCGTCAAAACAGGATCATCCTCATACAGCCAAGTCCACTGGAACTGTACAACCGGCCCGACGTCTACGTGGGAAACAACCATTGGTGCGATGGGACCAGCACAGGGCACTGGAATATCGGGTTCACAGATTGCTGTCTACCCGATCTTTTTCACGAAAGGCGTGTTTCTCAATCCAGGATTGAATCTACTCGCATACGTGGGATCAGATTTTTCGACTGGTTCTTCACTTTCTGTATCACACTACGCAACCAGTCACACATATATGCCGCTTGGAACGACAACAATTGCTGGTAGCCTTTCACGGACAATTGCTTCATCGTCACTGATGATGCGTTACGACTGATGGCTGCTGAAGTCCAATTTGTCACTGTCAAGCCGGGGATAGTCGGCGCCCAAACAAGTGTCGCTGTCCCTCCGTTCGGCTTCTTCGTCACTCTCGAACATGGCGTTCCAGGAAATCCAGCCTCTTTTGTCCTGCCGTACAATGGTTCCCTCGGCGCACCGACGAGCCAAGAAATGGTTCAGGTCGCTGATGGACTTGGAAGTTTTACCGGATTTGCCCATGCCGTAATCACAGCTATCATCGCCGGAGTCGAAGGGCCAGCTAGCCCATCCGTTTCCAACGCAGTATCCGGAACAGATTCCTCTCGAGTTGCTTGGAACGCCGTTACCGGAGCGGATAGTTATCGGGTCTATTTCTTCGATGGGTCCACTTTCGATCCTCATTCAGGCTGGGGAACATCAACCAAAGCTCGTTTCGTTACCCATGATAATTCAACGTTTGACGGAATAGATGGTCGTGATTTTAGCGTACTTCTTCACGGATATACTCAAGGGACCGATTACAAGGAAGTATTATCCCAAATGAGAGTTCCTACAGCCGCGGGAGGTGGCGGCGGTGGTGGAGGTGGAGGCACACAGTCTGTCGTCGCTTTAATGCTCGCACCATGATAGGACAATGCGATGCAAGATCCCACACAGGGAACGAATACACCCCTGTACTTTTTCCTGGGAACGCTTGTCACAAACATCGCCGCCCTGATAACATTGTGGCTACGCGATCGCTCCGCCGTCCGCAGAGAAGAACGACGTCGGCAATATGAACTTGAGGACAGGGCCAGACTTGTCCGTGAAGTTCAAGAAAAAACTGATAAGGTGATACAGCCAATGGCAGCACAAATCAGTCAGGCAGCCGAAGACCGCGCCCGTCTTACGGAGCTCCTCGAAAGAAACAACCGCTTGACTGAAGAAACGGCCAACAACGTGAAGCGGCAGAATCAGCCACGTGATAAAAGTGCTCGAGAAAGGGCAACCGATAAGATCCCTCCTTCGGAAGGTGATCAGCGACGAGTGACGAGGCGTGCGGCTGACTCACACATCGTTGCCACCTCCAAGCTCGCTGATGCTACTACTCAAGCGGCAGCAGCGACCGAGAATCTCGCAAATACTATCGAGGAAACCGCTGAGGAACAAGCCGCGACAGCACGAGAAATCGCAATGGCAACCGCCAAGGTCGCCATACAAGCCGCTGAGCAAACGGAAAAAATTGCTGACGGCACGGAAAAGGCCGTCCAGCGGTTGGATGAAATCGCTGGCACGGTAAAGAAGATGGAACAAAAGAAAAATGATTGAACGACCGCTCATTCAAATCATCTCATCCATCGCAGAGAGCTACGAACTAGATCCCCAGCTAGTTCTTGGCTTGGTGGATGTAGAATCCAGTGGGGATCGCTGGGCCTGGAATCCAGAGCCACGCTATCGGTATTTCTGGAACGTCCGGGCCAATCTTCCCTTCCGCTCGGTCTCAGCCGCGGAGATCGCGACGGAGATCCCTCCCTCGGATTTCCCGTCGCTCGCTGGTGATAGGGATCAGGAGTGGTGGGCTCAGCAGGCGTCGTGGGGCTTGATGCAGATCATGGGCGCCACGGCTCGAGAGAACGGATTCAGCGGACGATACCTCACTCAGCTATGCGAGATAGATCTCAATCTGCGGATTGGATGTACCATCCTGAAGAACTTGAAAGGATGGGCAAAGGGTGACATGGCCCGCATGCTCGCGGCCTACAATGGCGGACGTCGTGGCAATATTGTTCCGCCGTATCGCAATGTCGCTTACGCTACGAAGGTGATCAATCGGTCGATTCGCTATGCCTAGCAAATCACAATTAGATGCATATGAAACATCGCTCCGTGATGCAGAACTCAGCACGGATTGCTTTACCGAGCTCCTCGCACTCCTCCCCAACAGGCCCAAGACTTTCTTGGATATCGGTTGCGGGTGTGGGCATCTTCCTGTTGTTGCTGCTTCCATGCGTATTGATTCGATGGGCATCGATCTATGCCTACCACTGGCTGATGAGACCAAGATATTCGATGGAATCACCGCCAGACTGGTTCGAGCAGATCTCACTTCTGCCCTTTCCGTTGAGCCTGCCGATCTTGTTGTTTGTTGGGAAGTAGCGGAGCATCTGCCTGAATCTGCGGCTGATGATTTCTGCAAACTCTTGGTTCGTTCTACCGGTGAGTTTCTGGCTTTCACGGCGGCTGTTCCTGGCCAAGGAGGAATGGGCCATCTCAATGAACAGCCGAAACATTACTGGAGAGAAAAGCTGTTGGCTTCCGAGGAACTCTCCTATTTTCCTCACCTGACCAAACAGGTGTCAGAGCGATTCTTACACGTTGCGCCACGAGCTCCGTGGTACGGCAATAACCTCCAAATCTTCAGGCGAATCTAATGCGCGACATCGCATTAACGATGATCACAATTGATCGTTCTCCGGGGACGAACTACCTCTACGATACATTGCGAAACTTACGTCGTGGTGGCGTCTGGGATGCTGAACGTTTCCACTCTCTTCATCTATGCAATTCTACTATTGAGTCACGATGGGCCAGACAGCAGTCCTACACTTTCGCTCTTAGTTTCCATCGGCCAAACAAGGATCTGCTACCGAGTTTGAATGTGGCAGCGGCTCTGCGAGCAGGTCATTCCACTAGCTGTAAGTGGATAGTCTTTCTCGAAGATGATATCGATGTCTGTGATTTCTTCATAGAATCTGTCAGTAAATGGCTGGATCTGCATCAGGCAGATCACTTCCGTGTCTACTCGTTCGGAGCCAACTACGATGCAGTGAAAATTACTGCTGCATCGGGTGGAACCTATTGGCAGTATCCAGTCACCGCTTTCTACGGAACTCAGTGCTTTGCCATTCGCCGGGACGATGCTCTCAGCTTGTCGCACTATCTTGAAGCCAATCCGCTCTATAAAGGGACATCAGCTGGAGCGTATGATCTAATCCTGCAAGAGTGGTCCAAGTACGAATATCCACAGCTGAAGAATTTCCTCGCCTCTGCACCTTCATTTGTTCAGCATATTGGTCGGCACAGTATCATCAATCCACGTCAGGATGTCCATTCATTTCCGTCGTGGCCCGGAAGGAATTGGACATTCACCGGTCACAAGTCCGCGATGAACCGAACTTAGAAGGAGACCACATGAAGTTACTAATTGGAATGCTATTCTTTCTTGCCCTCGCACCATTTGGGCAGGATGTAACCAAGGCCATCAAACTCCTCGAAGAGGCCCTCGAGGCGCTGAAACCTCCGCCGACTCCAGTCGAGATTTCAACACCAGAAGCATTTGATCAAGCAATTGCCGCTGGAAATCCAGTCATCTCTCTGACAACTTCGTTTGTTTACACCAAGTCTCTGACCTTGACAAAGCCTGTGACGATCCAGAGCAAGGTGCCAGAGGGACGGATGAAGCCGGATACTCCGCTGCCAAAGTTTACTGGCTCCATTCGAGTGGAAGCAAACGATGTCATTCTGCAGGGTATCGAGGTCACGAACGTCGGCAGTACCGCGGACATCTTGCTTCTCCTCGGAGCAAGGAATACCGTCGATCGTATTCGGGTTCGAGGGAACGATACTACCGGCTCTAAGCGATGCATCGCCGCCAACACGGAGGGCGCCGGGAAGATTGTTCAATCGCATATTTCGAATTGCTTCCTCCCATCGCCTGGAGCTGATTCGCAGGCAATCGGTGGGTGGAGCATGCGTCCGGGTCTACTGATCGAAGACAACTATCTCGAGGGCGGCTCAGAGACCATCCTGTTCGGCGGAGCGGATAGTGCCATCGATCGTACACCAACCGACATCACGATCCGTGGCAACACGATCACCAAGAACCCCGCGTGGTTCGGCCAGCCTATCGGCGTGAAGAACCTCGTCGAATTCAAGAATGCCAAGAATGTCCTCTTTGAGAACAACGATTGTTCCTATAGCTGGGTTCAGGGACAGGTCGGCTACCTGCTCGTATTGACCATACGAAACCAGGACGGCCGAGCTCCGTGGGCGACGCTTCAGGACTTGGTGTTTCGAGGGAACACTTGGCGGGATGGAGTCGGTGCCGTCAACATCCTTGGCCGGGATGATATCAAGGAATCAATTGTTGGTCGGCCAGTTCCGATAGGCACCGTTCGAGAAAGCATCCCGATGGCGCGGGTCAGCATCCAGAACGACACGTTCCTCCTGGACCCTGTGAAATACAATGGTGGAACGAACACCAAATCGATTATGATTAGCGGAGGTCCATCTGATCTGACGATCACCAACGTCACGATCAAGAGCGCATCCAAAGTTGGATCGTCGATGTATCTGTCTTCTTCTCCCTCGAATGCGCCGGTCACGAATTTTACGTTCACGACGAATACAGTTCCAGTCTCGACCTATGGACTGTTCGGCGCTGGCACGACTGCAACGCCGACGAACTGGACATCGACGAATCCATCCTGGATTAGATGGACTCGTGATAGCACGATCTCAGGCGTTACCGTCGTACCGCTGACTCCCTAGCGGGAGATCCCTCGAAGGCCGCGGCCAAACACGCCAGGATGGATGTAGACGGAGCAGCAATTCAAAGGCCGCTGCACCGGATATCCTGGAAATGAACCAAATGGACCACTCGAGGAGTCGCCCCAGAGATAGACCACCTTCGGTCCCTCTGGGAGCGGCGCATGATAGACGTACTGGCCTGGAGCGAGGATCTTCGCTGCATCAGCCGGTGATGGCGCAGGCGCCGTGAGAAGGCAGCTTACGATCTTGCCGACGATCAAACACTTCATAGCATGTCCTCCGATACCTCGCTGATGACCCGCATTCCGCCGTCTGGTGTCCGTTCGATGCGTTGCGAATTGATCTTGCCGCGAAAGAATTTGCCAACGATAGCGAGTTTGGCGAACATCTTAACCGCCTCCTCCACCTGCTCGGCAGAGAATTCGTGAAGCTCGGTCCGGTCCTTGTATCGTGATGCCATTTAGAATTCACCTTTCGAAAAAATTGGGAACGCGCGTCTAATCCTTACTTTATGCTGCTCCTACGATGACCATTTTTGTAAACAAACTACTCAGGCTCCTGGCATGGATTTTGCTGGGACTGGTGGCGGTGAAGTCTTTGCGATCCATTTGCTTGCCTGATACGGACTGAACCATCCCTTCGCTCCATCTCTCCATTCTACGAGGATGTAACCATGGAAGCCCACGCGGGCGACAATCCCTCGGATACCGACATCCGGCACCTGGAAATTGTCGCCCGTAAGAATTACGTGGTCGCCGACCTTCATTCAGGTTCGACAGGAAGCTGCTCGAGGACGGTGGAGTAGTCAGGATCGTTGAACTCTTCCACCTCCATATCCAGGTCGTCCGGCTCCTCGAACTGGTCCTCTTCTTCCCATTTGCCGACGAACTCTTCGTCACTGGGATCCGGGTTCTTCTTGGCATCCAGCTCGCCCCGCAGTCGCTTCGCCACCTCGTCGCGGAAGGAGTTCACCTCTTCGCAGATGCCGCCGTAGTCCTCGAGCGCGGTATTGTAGTCCGCCACTGCAGATTTCACTGCAGATTCGAACTTCCTGTAGGCGTTCTCGAGCTCGTTCTCACCCTGTCGGAGCTTCGCCTGAAGCTCGCTCTGTGTCTTCATCTCACCGTCGGTCAGTTTGATCTGTCCCATTCGCTGCCTCCTTCTGATAGATGCCTTTGAATCCGCCGCCCTGAATCCATGCCTGAAACTTTTCTGGTGATCCGAAACACGCCGCCGGAGCATAGTTGTAGAGAAAAAAGATGTAGTCGTACAGCCGATAGCGGTTTTCTTCGTCAGCCCTGTTGCACGCTTCTTTGAGGTCGTTGGAGTAGATGGCGTTGAGGAAGTGCCCACACGGACGTCCTTGAAGGATGTATCGGACGATACCCTCGTGCGTGTGCGAAGGAATGTTACACTCTGACAATCGTGCGTGGAGCTCTTCATGCGTTATTGTCGCCATACGTCCTCCAAGTGTATCCGCTCATATTGCGAGCGGCGATTTCTGCTGGCACGGCAGACAGGATGAACGGTGCAGCTTCGGTCAAGCTGACTGCAATGCCAACGCCGATTTCATCCGCGAGCCGGTCGAAGTTCCATTCGATACCGAGGTAATCGAGGAGTTCCCGCTGGGCGTCCAGCTCTGGGCTACTCGGAATCCCATCGGTCCCATCGGGGCTCTCGATAAGAGTGGTCAGGAGTTCGTTCATTGTATTCAATCCACAGCTTTCTGCCGATAAACGGCGGTTGTCCAGTTCGTTGTGCCTCCGCTTCTGCCTTGGCAATTTCAGCGTCGTTCCGGGTCTTGACTGTGGTATGAACGCCATCATCCCCACGAAGAAGGACTGTGGCATATTTACCACGGTAGTTCTTTTCGCCCTTGCTTTCGATCCAGCCAACCACCGTCATCAACGCTGGCTGCTTCTTCTTGATCTTGATGAGATCCTTGCTGCGCTTTCCGATCTGATATAGACCGGTGCGCCGCTTTAGGATCAAACCCTCGCCGTCCCGTGCCCACACCTCGTCACGGACTCGGCAGACATCAATCATCGAATCCACCGGCCATGACGGAGCCAACGTGATTGGCCCTTTGAGATGCCCGAAATAACATTCCAGGCAGTGACGTCGTGTATCGTATTCCAACACAGTGTAGTCGTCCTCCTCGATACGTATGGCATCGAAGATGACGTATTGAAGGTCTGGTCCGTTTCCTAGTTCAGTGACCCCATACGACCGTTTGCCGGGGACCACTAACTCGCCATCCAGCAGCGAGTTCGGCAGTTCTGCGAACGCTTCGAGGAGGTGCGTCGGCAGCTTGCGCTCGATTCCGTATCTGGACCAAGCCATCACTCCTTTCTGTACGAATAAGGTTGGTTGTTGACCGTCGGAGATTTCGACCTCCAGACGGTGGCCGTCGTACTTTTCTTCCGCGCAAAACTCGCCCGGCTTCATGACAAAATTATCCGGTTTCGGCCGGGCGAGCATTGGGCTGACGAACACTAGTCCTGCTCCTTCGACCGGACAACTACCTGTCCCATCAGTTCCTGCACGTTCTGGATTTCGTGGACGTCGCCGCCCTCGATGCCGCCCGCCTCCTCGTCGATGACGATCTTGACCATCATGTCGTTTTCGTAATTTTTCAGCTCATCAATGAGCTCACCGACTGTCTTGACCATCCGTCACCTCCGGTTTGTGAACGTTGTAGTCCGACTTGACTTCCCCTTTCTGTCTGGTCCCTCGGACATGGGAGTCCCAGAAGAATGTCCCGACGGCCCGCCCGAGCAGTGGCTTCTCTTCCGTATACGTCTTGAAATGCCCGCGGCATCGGTGCAGCGCCATCTTGATTCCGCTTTCTCCCGGCTGCTTCGCCGCCTCCAGCATTCGTTTGATCGGCCCAACTTCGATGGTCCGGTAGCTGGATGTAATCTTGCCCGATGCCTGCCGTTTCTTCTTCCACTTCGCATCGGGATGCCGTGTCTTCATGACCACGTTCTTGCAGTGCATGAAGCTGATTGCAAGCAAGAACGGATGAAGATAACCGTGGGCCTCGCCACGATGCTCGTCGTACTTTACTACTCCATCATCCCAATCTTGCGCCGCTTTCACTTTCGGCAAAGCCGCAGGCATTCCAGGCTGATTGAGAACTTTGAATAGATCCTCAATTTCCTTAGTTATTTCGCGGCGTGCCCTGACTGGATCAACTAGCTTCTTCACGTCAGGAATCAATGAGTACGATAATCCCGCCACGCGCTTGTTCAGCACGGTGTCATGCTTCGGCCAGATGGCTCCCTCTTTCGTCACCGGGATGGACCACGCCCAGATAGGCGTAATCGCATATCCCGGCCGCTGTACGAACATGACCACTTCGAGGAGCCATTCGAACTGCATCAGGTCCCATTGCGTAAACAGAACACCGCCCTTTTCAGGGTTGGTCAGGTGCTCCTTGGGGACTGTATAGAACAGCGCGCCCCATCGTGTCGGTCGAAGATTGCCGTCTGACTCCCATGCGAGTTCGCCAAACTCTTCGCTCTGAATCTTGCTCGGTCGGCTGGTCTCAATCCAGAACGACTCGAATGGAGGAGCCACATTGGGGAAGTCCGTGATGTCCCAAACTTCCTTGTCGCTCAACGCATAGTAGTATTCCGTCACCTCGTCGCATACAATGATGGGTGCCTTCTTGAACTGCGCCGAAATGTTTGGGCCAAGCTGGACGACACGATTGTTCATGATGTCATCAAACAGTCTGGGTCTTGTCATGACCGCCCCAACATCACGAGAAGAATGAAACCGAGAATCATGGACATCAGCACACCGGCGAAGCCCACGATAAACAGAGTTCCACCGTTGCCATACACCAAGTCCGCATCGATTCGTTCACCGCGACGCCACAGCCAGCCGTGGCCGAGCGCTTTGAGCACGAGGATGCCATATAACTCAAACATCTAGATCTCCCTCCTTGACGCACTTGTGGCAGAACCACGAGCCATCGATCACTGAGCCGTAGCTTCACCTTTGCCTCCTTTCATAGTATGCCAAAGCACATTCCAGGCAATGGCCCTTCGGCGTAACCCGTGGCCGGTCCGGATGACACCGTGCCATTGGCTGATTCACCGGCGCGAGCTCCTCCCTCGATTGCGGCCTGTCCCGCAGGTTGAGCTCCGCTGAGACGTTGAAGGTCTCGAGGGACTTCAGCATTATCGGGTTGTTCTTGGAAGTGAAGGCCATCTGTGCATGTGGCCCTTTCCGCTGCTCCGATAATATCTTTTCCGTCCCCGGCCCTGTGTAGAGTTCCGGTGCTGTCTTGTGGTGCCACAGCATGACGCCACGAATTCGCTCGACGTCTCCTGCTGCCTCGATGCAGGCAACGCACCATTTTTCTTCTGGCGCTGCGGCCATCCGGGCGGCGCTTAGCGGTTGTCCACAGTTCTCGCAGGTCCTCATACTTGGAACCATTCTACCACAAGACGGGCCGGATTGCAACAATTATTTTAAACTTCAATGCTGTCGGATGCAGTGAACTAAAAACTTTTTGTTGTATTCACCAACGTCTTGTGGTATACTTGCTCTACGTGGCAGCCCAATACGGACGCTTGTGTCCAACCAATTACGCCACGTGGAGTTGAAATGCAGAAACAGATTACGACGTGGTCGCCGCAGCAGGAAGCAATCTTCAGCTGGTTCGAGAACTCCGCTCCTCAGCCGTGGACGGTTGGGTCGGAAGTCTACGACAAAGTCGTGGCTCCCGCCGTTCGCACCAAGAACCTCATCGTCCGTGCCCGCGCTGGCACCGGCAAGACGACGACCATCATCGAGGGAATCAATCGTGCGCCGGAACGGAACATCCTGCTCGCCGCGTTCAACAAGCGGATCGCGGATGAACTGAAGACGCGCATTACTAACCCGCGCGCACGTGCGAGCACGCTCCACGCCGTAGGTCTGGCCTGCGTCCGCAAGCAGCTCGGGCGGGTCATGGTCGAGGACACGCGTGACCGCGACAAGATCTCTCGCGCCGACAAGCTCGCGATGCAGGCGTGCCCGAGGGATACGCCACAGACCATCGTGCGCCTTGTTTCGAAGCTGCACACGAAGGGCCGCGAGATCGTACCGCACGCTCGTGTTCAGGAAGACCTGATGGACATCGCGGTCAACTTCGAGTGCGAGCCCGACGAGGAGTTCCTCGGTACGGAGTGGGACACGGAGTTCGTCGTCGAGCACGCGCTGAAGGCGATGGAACTGGCGTCCAAGGTTCAGCCCGGTGATGAGATTGACTTCGCCGACATGATCTTCCTGCCGGTTCGTAACCGCTGGATGCAGAAGATCTACGACTTGGTCGTTGTCGACGAAGCGCAGGACATGACCACGGCCCAGCTCGAGCTCGGTCAGGGCGTTTGTAGCGGACGCATCTGCGTCGTGGGCGATGACCGTCAGGCCATCTACGCCTTCCGCGGAGCGGACAGCGGTTCCCTCGACCGGCTCAAGCGCGAGCTTGGTGCTGCTGAGCTTGGCCTCACCGTGACGCGTCGCTGCGCCAAGGTGATCGTCACCCGCGCGCAGGTGCTCGTGGAAGATTTCGAAGCGCACGAGGAGAACGGCGAAGGCGAGATGCTCAACATCCTTATGGGTGACTTGATTCCCTGTGCGGCTCCCGGCGACTACATCGTGTCGCGCCTGAACGCGCCGCTCGTGGGAGTTGCCCTCGGATTGCTGCGCCAGAACAAGCGCGCTCGCATCGCGGGTCGGGATATCGGCTCCGGTCTTATCCGTCTGGTTCGCAAGCTCGCCAAGGGCAAGGCGGGGAGCTCCATGGTCGTGTTCATGGAGCGCATCAAGACTTGGGAAGAGAAAGAGCGGGAGCGTCTCCTCGCCGCTGGCAAAGAAGCGAAGGCCAGCGAGGTGAGCGATCAGGCGGCGATGCTGATCGAACTGTCTGAGGACGTGGACACGGTCCAGCAGGTCATCGACCGCATCGAGGGATTGTTCACCGATGACGGTTTGGGTCAGGCTGGCGTCATCACCTGCTCCTCGGTCCATAAGGCCAAGGGCATGGAAGCGCGCCGTGTCTTCGTGCTGTGGGACACGATGCGGAAGCACAGCCAGGAAGAGCTGAACATCCAGTACGTCGCTATCACTCGCGCCATCGAGTCGCTGGTCATGGTCAAAGGGCTGTGATGAAGATCACTCGGTATTGCCCGATCTGCAAGCACACGACGAAACACGAGTACGACGGGAAGGGCACGTTTACGTGCCTTTCCCGCACGCATGGGAAACATGCGAAGGAGCAGAAGAAGTGACATCACCTACACTCCGGTCCAGCAGTCGCGCTGAGGCAATCCGACTGCTGGATCACTACATCACGTTGTTGATGGAAAGATCGGGATGTAAGGTCGACAGCGACACACATGCCGAGATCGAGCAACTCGTGGATGCCCTGATCGTGGCATCCTTCACCGAAATGGCGGAGGTCATCAAAAAGGCAGGAGAGCATGGATGAGAGATTCAGTGTGTATCAGTTCTTTCCGGACGGTTCCTACGAGCAGGTCTGTAATCATGTGGGACCGATGGAAGCCTCGCGGCGAGCGGTTAACCTCACTATGAGTGTCGGCGCACAGGTCGGGACAACGGTGCGTGTCATTATCACGGACAGTGGTGACAGCATCAATTGGGAATGGGAATTCGGCAAGGGCGTGGTTTACCCGCCGAAGGAGAGCTGAGATGGGATTCGTAACGAAAGACAAGTATCCCACGCTGTTCAAAGCGATGGAAGAAGTTGGCTTCGACAACGGGATGCATCGTGAGATGGAGGCAAAGGGCGAACTTTTCGTCCTGGCCTCGCCTGATGAACTTCAAGAAGCGGAAGATGCGCTGAAGTCGCTCAGTCGGGAAGATCTTGAAAGCCTCACTATCGGCGACGAAGACGAGGTCGAGGAAGTCGCAAGTAGGACGGCAGCCCTGAGGACGGCGTCTAACATCCTGCAGGACTTCTTCGACTACGAAGGAGACGTGCATAGCTGAATTGACAAACAGCTTGCAATTTTAACTGTTTTGTGCTATACTAGCTCTTGCTGGTGACCGGTCTTAAGACCGGCGCCTTAGCCGAGTGGCCCAAGGCCACGGAAAGGAACTAGATGACACCGATTCTACCGCGCAATCTCGAGAATATCTGGAACGGCGCAACCGACGCCCAGAAGCTCACGGCCCGAACAGAGGCCCGAGTCATGTTGGACAATCTTGTCCACTACTCGGGTCGCGCCAGCTACGAGAACGATATCGTGCTGGCAGCGGCCACCCTCCTCTGGTTTCGCAAGCTCTCAAGCGACAACCTCAACGACCAGTCCAACATCATGTCCGAGGAGCAGGTTGCCAAGCTCGCTCGCCAGTTGAACGACATCGTTCAGAAGTTCCATCTTGGCATCACCGAGCCGAACGAGATGCTTGGCGACCTCGTTATCAGGCTCCAAGAAGCCGGAGTGAGGTTCTAATGCCACGCGGCAAATACGCCCACATCATCGCTGCGCTGCCGAAGTTCAATGGTAACGAGCCGGACCATCAGGCCAAGATCAACGCGGTGAAGAAGGCCATGTTGGACGAGGAGCCAGCGCTCCGCAAGGCATCGGTCATCGCCGAGAAGTACGTCGAGATGCGTATGGAAGAGGACGCATACGCCGCCATCATGAAGGAGTTCGAACTTCGCAAGCAGGCCATTTGCGAACTCCTCGAGGAGGCCTACGAGGTCGAGGGAACGACCAGCCTCGGCCTACTGGACGGACAGACCGTTCGTGTCCAGTACGAGCCTCACGCCGTCGTGGTGGACCGGATCAAGAATCGCCTCTGGGCCATCAAGAACGGCTTCGAGGATACCCTCATGATGCCGTGGCAGACCCTGAATAAGGTCATGAAGGATGGTCTCCTCGAAGGCCAGCCTGAGCCGGACGGCGTCATTGCCCACGCGAAGTGGAAGATTGTGATGACGAAGTAATGCCACACAATCATTCGTTTAGCGATGATGTAGAGGCAACTGATATCTACATCGTTACTGCCGGTGACTACAGCAACTACTCTGTTGTGGCTGCTTTCTCTACGGAAGAAGCAGCCAAAGCCTATGCTGATGAAATGAATCAGCGGAAAGAGGAGTGGGCTTCGTCCTACAAGTGTGAGCGAGTAGACTTCAATCCTCCGCTCCCGACGCTAGTCGAGGAGATCGTACGGCCCAAGACCGTTCACGTTGCACGAATCGAGGAAGACAAGATCGTCGACGGACGACAGTTCTATCGAATTCACTGCACTTGCAATTTCGTCTCGGGTCCATTGTGGAGCAAGAAATCCGCTGAGGAATACAAGGACACGCACGAGAGAGGAAGTGTGTGGTGAACTTCAAGGTCGGCGACAGGGTCTGGTATTGGCAGCGTCGTGTTGGCAGCGGCCTGTCACGTCGCGTCTACGGCACGATTCGGCAGACCGATGGAACTCACGCTCGGGTCCGCCGTGATGATCTGGACAGTGCTATCCCGGTCATCACGGTGGAGGTGAAACGGTTGAACCACGCCGATGACACGGTGGGCCAGCAGTGAGCCTGTTTGATTCCCTCGATGAGCCACCTATCAAGGTGACATCTGGGGCTCGGGTTTTCTCGTTCAAGCCTGAGAACTGTCCACACAAGAACGAGGAGAAGACAGAGACGGATTGGGGCAAGCCGTATGGCGTCCGCATGACGTGGACGTGTCGAGATTGCGGAAAAATAAGAGGGAGATGCTAATGGCAGAGAATTCACTCGAGAAGACGCTCAAGGGTCCGCAAGGTTTGGCGGTGCCGGACTACTTGAAAGACATGGAGATGGAGGGTCTCGAGCACGTCACCGAGCAAGACATCGCCATGCCGCGTCTGCTGATCGCGCAGCAGATGTCGCCACAGCTGAATCCGGCGAAGCCCGAATACCTCGAAGACCTCCACAGCGGGGACTTCTTCAATAGCCTGACCGGTCAGGTCTACGGCCGCGGGCCACTGGTCTTCTCCGTTCTGCGCGGTGATCCGCCTCGCTGGGTGGAGTTCATTCCGAGGGATCAGGGCGGCGGCATCAAGGATCCCAACGTCAAGCACGGTGACCCTCGCACGGAGTGGCAGGCCGACGGCAAGCCGCCGATCGCGACGAAGTTCTACGACTTCATCATCATGCTACATGGCTTCAGCGGTCAGCTCGTCGCCCTCTCGTTCAAGTCCACCGGCTTGAAGGTGGCTCGTCAGCTGAACGGACTGATGCAGGCCCGGATGAAGCCGATCTACACCGGGACCTACGCCATCGACGCGCCGTCGGCGACGAACGCGAAGGGGACGTGGTTCATCCCGCGGGTCAAGAACCACGGCTGGATTCCGCCGGAGATGGCCAAGGACCTGAAGAAGATGTACGAAAACTTCAAGAACCGGGTCATCGAGATCGATCGACCGGAAGCGACGGGCGGGACCGCCGACGAGGGCGACCCCAGCTTCGATCCGGAAGAACTCGAGCGGCAGGCGCAGCAGGCCGGGAACGTCGAGCAGATGTAAGGGTTCTGGTGGAGCAGTTATCGGCAGCTTCGTAATTGGAAGAAGGGACGCGTCGTAATACACTC
>Ga0068867_100000058_pt1 | contig 68343 bp, 52 predicted proteins | sample KBSMisM32_FD_65649 | JGI IMG/M metagenome (GOLD analysis project Ga0068867, IMG submission 65649) | Miscanthus rhizosphere microbial communities from Kellogg Biological Station, Michigan, USA - KBS Miscanthus M3-2 | ecosystem: Host-associated > Plants > Roots > Rhizosphere > Soil ...
CAGCGAGCGCAAGGTGCTGAAGGAGGCGGAGTACGCCGCCTTGCTCGACGCCTCGCGCGTGATCGAGGAGGCGCGGGCCGAGGCGCAGCGCATCGTGGCCGAAGCCGCGCAACAGGCCGAGGCGCAGCGCCGCCGCGGGCACGAGGAAGGCGTGAGGCATGCAAAGGCCGAGTACGCGCAGCGGCTGGTGTCCGATGCGATGGCCTCCGAACGCCAGCTGCGCGCCTTGCGCAGCTCGATGGCGGGCATCGTCGTCAAGGCGCTGGGCCAGTTCATCGCCGACGCCGACCCGGCCGAGCTCTTCGAGGCGGCGCTCCTGCGCGTGGATGCGCTCATCCGCGCCGAACCGTTCATCAGCATCCGCGTGTCGCCCGCGCAGGAGGCGACGCTGCGTCTGGTGCTGGCCAAGCTGAGCGGGGAGGCGCAGTGGACCATGAGCATCTCGGTGCAGGCCGACGCGGCGCTCGCCGATGGCGAGTGCGTGGTGCAGACGAGCTCGGGCACCTTGAACATCGGCGTCGAAGCGCAACTCGATGCCTTCCGCCGCGCGGTGGAGCAGGGCGGGCCGGGTGCGGCGTCCGCGGGGAGGGGCCGGTGATGGACCGTTTTGCCAACCCCGCCGCCATCCCCGACGCAGCCCGCGACATCGTCGCCGACCTCGAGCAGACGCTGGCGCGCGTGACGCCGGTGGGCATGCGCGGCCGCGTCAACCGTGCGGTGGGCATGCTCATCGACGCCTCGGGCATCCAGGCGCACGTGGGCGAACTGTGCGAGCTGACCACCCCGGGCGAGCCGCCGCTGCTGGCGGAAGTCGTGGGCTTCCAGGGGCACACCGCCTTGCTCACGCCGCTCGGGCCCACCACCGGCATCTCAGCGCTGACCGAAGTCATCCCCTCCGGGCGCGGACACAGCTGCCCGGTGGGCGCCGGCTTGCTGGGGCGCGTGCTGGACGCGCTCGGTCACCCCATGGATGCACTAGGCCCGCTGAACGTGCATGCTCATGCGCCGGTGCATCGCGAGCCGCTCAACCCCTTGCTGCGGCAGATGGTGGAGCGTCCGCTGCCCACGGGCATCCGCACGGTGGACGGCCTGCTCACCATCGGCGAAGGCCAGCGCGTGGGCGTGTTCTCGCCGCCGGGCGTGGGCAAGAGCACGCTGCTGGGCATGCTGGCGCGCGGCTCGACGGCGGACGTGAACGTGGTGGCGCTCATCGGCGAGCGCGGCCGCGAGGTCAAGGAGTTCATCGAGCACAACCTCGGGCCGCAAGGCATGGCGAAGACGGTGATGGTGGTGTCCACTTCCGACCGGCCGCCGATGGAGCGCATCAAGTCGGCCTACGTGGCGACGACCATCGCCGAGCACTTCCGCGACCAGGGCAAGAAGGTGCTGCTGCTGGTGGATTCGCTCACCCGCTTCGCACGCGCCCAGCGCGAGATCGGCCTGGCGAGCGGCGAGCCGCCCACGCGCCGCAGCTACCCGCCGTCCATCTTCTCGATGCTGCCGCAACTGCTGGAGCGCGCAGGGCCGGGGCAGACCGGTTCCATCACTGCCGTCTACTCGGTGCTGACCGAAGGCGACGAGGAGAACGACCCGATCGCGGAAGAGGTGCGTTCCATTCTCGACGGCCACATCGTGCTCTCGCGCAAGCTCGCATCGGCCAACCAGTACCCCGCCATCGATGTGCTCGCAAGCGTGAGCCGGGTGATGTCGAGCGTCGTGAGCAGCGAGCACATGGCGGCGGCCAATGCCTTCCGCGCGATGCTCGCCAAGTACCACGAGCTGGAGCTGCTGGTGCAGATCGGCGAGTACAAGACAGGCAACGACCCGGCGGCCGACGTCGCCATCCAGTCGCGGCCGGCGATGCTGGACTTCCTCGCGCAGCCGCCGGAGCGTGGCGTGTCCTTCGACGCCACGGTCACGGCGCTCAGCCGCTTCGGGAACGCAAGATGACCATCGACTGGAAGCTGCTTGTCCAGCTGCGCGAACGGCACAAGCTTGCCGCGCACGAGGCCGTGGCGCGCGAGCGGCGGGTGGCGCATGAGCGCGAGGCGCAGCTCCTGCAGTCGCGCGGCGCGCTCGACGAGCAGGTGCAGGCCAAGGCCGCGCTCTGGCAGCAAGCCTCTGCCAGCACCATCGACATGGGCGCACTGCGGCAGACGGCGGCCTGGAGCGGCGCGCTCGATCGCCACATCGCGCAGGCCCGACGGCAGGTGTCGGATGCGGAGCACCTCGCCTACCTGCAGGAGCAGCGCGTCTTGCAGCGCCGCGACGAGCTGCGCCAGGCCTGCGGCGACCTGACCAAGGCCGAGCAGATGCAAACGCGCGAACGCGTCGCGCGGCGTCAGCTCGCGGAAACGCGCGCCGAGGACGTGGCCGAGGAACACGCCGTGCAGCGCTGGACGGCGCGCAAGCACTCATGACCACGCCGCTCGAACTCTCTGCCTTCGAAAGCCTCTTCACCCAAGCGGCGATGACGCTGCCACGCCTGTTTGCCGTCTTCGCGGTCGTGCCATTCCTGTCGGGCGGCATGCTGACCGGCATGGTGCGCAACGGCCTCTTGCTGATGCTCGCCATCTTCATGTCGCCCATCGCTGGCGACATGCCGCCGCTCAGCATGGGCATGTGGCTGCTCATCGCCGGCAAGGAGGCGCTGATCGGCCTGCTGCTGGGCCTGGGCTTCGGCATCTTCATCTGGGCCATCCAGAGCGTGGGCGACCTCATCGACTTCCAGACGGGCTCCAGCAACGCGTCCTTCTTCGACCCGGTGGCCGGCCACGACAACGGGCCCACCGGCGAGTTCCTCGGTTGGCTGGTCATCACGCTGTTCGTCGCGGGCGGCGGCCTGCTCGCGCTGCTGGGCGTCATCGTCGACTCGTATCGCCTGTGGCCGGTGGCGTCGTTCTACCCGAACGTGGGCAAGGTGATCGAGGAGTTCGCCATCCGCCAGGGCGACACGCTGTTCCTGTGGATCGTGAAGCTCGCGTCGCCGGTGATCCTCGTGCTGCTGGTGGTGGAGATCGGCATCGGCCTCATCAGCCGCGTCGCGCCGCAGCTCAACGTGTTCGTGTTCGCGCAGCCCATCAAGAGCCTCCTGGCGACGCTGATGATGCTGCTCTTCCTGTACTTCGTGTACGAGTCGCTGCAGGAGTTCTTGCGCCCGTCCAACGGCGTGCTGGAGTTCCTGCGGCTGTCCTTGTAGGTCGCGGTGCATGGCCGAAAAGGACCAGAAGCCCACCGACAAGCGCCTGCGCGACGCGCGCAAGCGCGGCGAGGTGGTGCACAGCTCCGACGTGTCCAGCGCTGCCACCTTCGTGGTCGTGGTGGTCACGCTGTGGCTGATGGGCTCCACCGCCTTCAGCCTCTTGCGCGAGCTGTGGCGGCATGCGACGAGCGAGGTTCTCTTCGCCGACCCGGCGGCGCGCCTGCCCGAGCTGCTGCGCCACACCACGGAGGTGATGCTGTGGGGCACGATCCCGCTCATGGCCGTCACCGCCATCGCGGCCTTCGCCGGCTCGTTCTTCCAGGTGGGCGCGCTCGCGGCCTGGGAGCGCATCAAGCCCGACGTGTCACGGCTCAACCCGGCGCAGGGCTTCCAGCGGCTCTTCTCCACGCGCAACCTCGTCAACCTGCTGAAGATGGTGGTGAAGACGCTGCTGCTGGGCGCGCTGATGTTCGTCATCATCCGCGGCCTGCTCGACAGCGCCTTGAAGCTCGGCTACACCACGCCGCCCACGGTGCTGGCTGTGGGCGGGCAATCCATCCTCCTTCTCTTCGCGTGGGCGGCGCTCATCTACGTGCTGATGGCCGCGCTCGACTACGTGCACCAGCACCACGAGTTCATGAAGCAGAACCGCATGTCGGTGCAGGAGCTGCGACAGGAGCACAAGGAGACGCAGGGCGACCCGGTGAACACCGCGCGGCGGCGCTCGGCGCACTTCGAGGCGGTGTACGCGAGCCTGGGCGACCGGGTTCGTGCGGCATCGGCGGTGATCCATTCCGCGAGCAATGCGGTGGCGCTGCAGTACCTGGGCGAAAAGGACCTGCCGCGCGTGATCGCCCGCGGCGAGGGCGACATGGCCGCACAGATCCGCCGCTTCGCGGGCGAGGCCATGGTGCCCATGGAATTCGATGCGCAATTGGCCGGCCGCCTCTACGACGAGGTGCCGCAGGACCAGCCCATCCCACGATCGCTGTACGCGCCCGTCGCCAAGCTGCTGCGGTGGGCCACGGGACAAGACTGACATCAGGACCAGGAGAGAGCACATGAGCGTCGACGGCATTCCCGGCACTTCCACCTACACGCCCACCGTGGGCAACGACCTCGCCTGGCAGCAGGCCGAGGAAGCCCGCCGCCGCGCCGAGCAGGCCGCGCGCGAAGCCGCCGAGCGGGCACGCCAGGCGGCCGAGGCCGCACGCAAGGCTGCAGAGGCGGCGCGCAAGAAGGCGGAGGAGTCGCGCAAGGCGGCCGAGGCTGCGGAGGCCAAGGCGGCCAAGAGCAAGGAAAAGGCTGACCAGGAGGCCGCGAAAGCCGCGCGCACCCAGGCCGACAAGGACGAGCTCGACGCCTTGCACAAGGAGGCCGTGGACAACCTGCGCGACAAGGAAAAGACGCTGGCCAACAGCAAGGTCGACGACCTCGTCAAGCACCGGCCGGTGAACGCGCCGTCGGACGCGACGGTGACGGCCGAGAAGGAGGTGTCCGCCGCGAAGAAGACGGTGGCGCTGTACGAGCCCGTGGACGGCGTGCCGGCGCCCGCCGCCGCGGCCAGCGCGAAGACCAACGACCTGCTCAAGAAGGCACAGGACGCGGGCAAGGTGGTGTTCGAGCTGCAGGCCAAGGGCAAGAAGCCGAGCGACGCGCAGGTCAAGGCGGCCAACGATGCCGTCAGCGAGTGGCTGGACTCCGCGGACCAGGACATGCGCACGGCAGGCGCGTCGGCCACGGCACACGGCGAGGACCCGAACAAGGCCATCAAGGCCGAGTACGACAAGATCATGAAGGACCTGGACGACGGTGGGGTGTTCAACCCCGACGCCTTCCGCAAGTACGTCGCGCAGGGGCGCGACGAGGTGCTCGCCGAAAGCCCGCAGATGCGCGAGCTGAAGGCCGAGCAGCACAACGCGTTGTCGGACGGCGCGCAGCAGCTCGAGACCGCGCGGGCCGATGCGAAGACCGCCGATGCCGACGCCACGCGGGCCGAGAAGTACGCCGCGGGTTTCACGCACGCGTCCACCGATTCGCAGGTGGACGCGCAACAGGCCGCGAAGGCCGAGGCCCTGCGCCTGCGGGCGCTGGCCGATGGCGCCGATGCCAAGGTGCATCAACTGGAGACCTTGTACGAAGGCACGCCCAACAAGACCGACCCGCGCCTGAGCGTGCCCGGCACGGTGACGGCCGACTACGACCAGCGCATCGCCGACCTGGACGTGAAGGAGCTGGGCGCGAAGGTGGCGACGGCAAAGGCCAACAACGACCAGAAGACGCTGGATACGCTGCAGCCGCAGCTGGACCAGGCCATCAACGCCCAGACCCTCGCGCACGCCGCGAAGGACGCGGCCGACACCGGCGTCACCATCACCAACCTGCAGGCGAACCAGAAGGACGCGCAGGCCGCCTACGACGCTGCCAAGGCGCACCAGCCCGCACTCAAGACCGTCACGGGCTACAGCCGGGCCGGCAAGTACACCTACAAGGTCGAGCCGGACGGCTACGACAAGACCTTCTGGCTCGACTACAACAACCCCGACGACCGCAAGCGCGTCCAGAAGATCGACGGCAAGTACTACCTCGTCGAAGACCAGCCACTGTGGTTCGACGACAAGAAGACCGAGCTCAACCCCGATGCCGCGCGGCTGTGGGAGGCCAACGAACAGCTCGCCAACGCCAAGACCAAGGCCGACGCCGCGTCGACCAAGTTCAAGACCACGGTGTCTGACTTGCTGGGCGAGGGCGACGGCGTGCCCGGCAAGCTGGACACCGGCCCGTGGCTTGCCAACAGCAAGAAAATCGGCGACGACCTGAGCAAGGCCAACACCGACGCCGCCACCGCGCAGAAGAACCTGATCGACGGCATCAACAAGGGCTCCAGCCCGGCGGACCTCGCGAAGCTGCGCGCCCAGGTCGGCACCGCGATGGAGACGCAGGCCGCCGCGCAGGCCAAGGCCGATGCGCTCAAGGCCATGCAGGACCTGCAGGACGCCCGCCGCACGCGCGCCCTGGGCGGCGAGGTGAGCGACGACAAGATGACCAAGCTGGAGAACGATGCCGCCGCCGCGTACAAGAAGGTGCTGGATGCCCAGCCGAAGGTCAACGCCGACCGGGAAAACAAGGTACGCACCCAGCTGCTGCCCGACGCGAAGAAGGCGCTGAGCGATGCGGACACCGACGTCGCCACCGCGAAGTTCGACGTGGACCATTGCGCGCCGTCGGAGGTGGCGGCCAAGCAGAAGATCCTCGACGACGCCACCGCGGAGCGCGACAAGCTCGCGCTGCAGGTCGAGGACTACAACGCCACGCTCGGCACCATTGACGCCAAGCGCGCCGGCCTGTCGGCCAAGTGGGAGTACGACCACACCGCCTTCGCCAAGCCGAAGCTGATCATGTATGCGGACAGCCAGGGCAACGGCATCTCGGCGGACGAGTACCCCGCCAACTACGACCCGACTTACGACATCCTGCCCGGCAAGGTGCCCGAGGGAGCGCACGTGCGCTTCATCTGCGACCACTGGGAGGTGACCTTCGACAAGGACTCGAAGGTGATGGGCGTGAACGCCGACAAGTACCACACGCCGTACACCATCAAGGCCGGCACCTACACCATGAACCCGACGACGGCGCGGGTGTGGGAGACGACCAACCCCGACCGTTCCATCGGCGGCAGCATGGCGACGCGCGCCGAGGACGTGCGCAAGAACCTGGACCTGGTGCTGCCGAAGCAGCCGTCCACGCAGATCGGCCTCGACGGCAAGCCGACGCCCACGCTCAACCTCACCGACGACATGGCGGCGGCGAAGAAGGACCTTCAGAAGGACATCAGCGCGCTGAAGGACAAGCAGACGAACCTGCAGAACCGCATCGACTTCGGCGACAGCGCGTCGCCGGAACTGAAGAACCAGATCGATGCGGCGCAGACCGACATCGACATCGCGAACTCGCAGCTCCACGCCATCGACACCATCTTGCAGTGGCAGGAGGCCAACCGCACGCTGCAGCAGTACAACGCCGACATCCGCGCCGGCAAGGCCGTGTCGCAGCCCTCGGGCAAGAGCTACCAGGAGATTGCCGACGACCTGGCCAACAAGGCGGTGGACGCGCACCAGCAGTGGCTCACCACGCGCGACGCCAAGTACATCGACGGCGCGAAGACGCGCGTGGCCGATGCGCAGGCGGCACACGACAAGTGGAAGGCGGACAACCCGCTGCTGGCTGGCCACGAGAGCTCGTCGGACACCTGGAAGACGCTGCAGTCAGCCAAGGCGGATCTCGATCGCGGCTATCGCTTCCGGGCGCTGGATGCGAACGAGGGCGCGACGACCGCGCAGCAGGCCTACATCACCGCGAACCTCAACCCGGCCGAGGCCGACGACCCGCATGCGATGTACCGGCTCTTCATGAACAACCCGCAGGTGATGGCGCAGACCATCATCAACCAGCACTACGTGCAGTACGGCGCCGAGCCCATCGAGATGGACGGCCGCACGCGCATCTCCAACGAGGTGGGCATCGCGCTCGGCTGGAAGCCGTCGATCGAGCTGGACCCGAAGGACCCGTCGCGCACCGAAGAGATCAAGCAGTCGCAGGACCTCTTCGGCAACCTGGCCGACGAGCAGAAGAAGCTGCACAACGCCACCGTCGACAAGATCATCGAACTCGGCGGCGACCGTGCACGCGTGACGGTGCTGCCGGTGGTCTACGCGCTGGACGACGACCATGGCGGCATCGTCAAGACGGCGCTGTTCAAGGTGGAGCGCGGCGGCGGCCAGCCGGCCAAGTACGTGGACGAGCAGGGCCATGAATACAAGGACCTGGACGACTACCGCGCCAACAACAGCCTGCCGGCGGACGATGTGAACCTCGCGATGCCATCGGACGGCAAGTTCACGCTCGACGACCGCGGCAACGTGAAGCTCTTCACCGGCGACGCCCGCACGGAAGGGGGATTCGAGAAATTCCGCCGCAAGTCGCACTTCGACATGATCGTGGGCGGCATCGGCCTGGTGGCGGGTGTCGTGTTGACCGTCGGCTCGCTGGGCACCTTGTCGGTCCCCGGCGGGGCACTGATGCTGGCATCGGGGTCACTCATGGCGGCGGGTGCTTATGGCGTGGTGACGTCGGCCATGTCGCTGCAGAACCAGGCCGAGCATGGCGTGAGCGTCAACCCGTTCAAGAACGAGCAGGCGCGCATGGAGTGGGTGAATCTCGGCCTGTCGGCGGCGAGCATTCCGGTGGTTGGCGCTTCGGGCCGCGCCCTGCAACTGGCGATGAAGGCCCGCAATTCGATGACGCTGGCCGAGAAGGCCGCCAAGGTGGGCGATGCCGCCGCCTTCGCCGAGCATGTGAGCGATGCCCAGGTCCTGATGGCGCGATCGGCCGCGATCGGAAAACCCGCCAGCATCGCGGCCAAGCCGCTTGGCTGGGGCAGCGGCGCCGCCATGGCCGATGGCGCTCGCAACCTGGTGCAGAACTGGGATCACATGAGCTCCGGCGAACGCAGCGAACAGCTCGGCATGCTCGGGTTGAATGCGGCGGGCTTTGCATCGCCCGTGTTTGCCAAGGGCTACGTCCGGGTGCACACCGGCATCCAGGAGCGGATCGCGAGCTTCGGCAACAAGGGCGCGACCACAGGCACCACCCGGCCGACAGGCACCGGCTTCGAGGAGCCGGTCGCAGGCGAGCCGCTCGGGGCGTCCGCAGAGCATCCGGTGTTGCAGGCGCAGCAGGGCGCCGATGGCGTGTGGCGCGTGGTGGGGCTGGACGAACCCGGCACGCTGCCGGTGCGCACGACCACGGGTCAGACCGGCGACCCGACGGTGGTGCCTGCCGGCACGCAGACCACGGCCGGCAAGGCGCCGGGCAACACGGTCGCCATTCCTACCGGGAAGGACGTGGTGCCGACATTCAGCAACCCTGCGGAAGTTTCATTGCCGCGGGGTTCCGTGCCGGAGGCGCTCACTCCCTTCATGACCTGGATGCAGTCCGATCCGGCGGTGTCGATCAACGCGCCTCGCGCGCTGCCCGGGAGCACCGCCCGAAAGGCCATCACTGCCGGCAGCGAGACCGCCTCCAAGCCGATCACCGAACACCAGCAGCTGCACTCGCCGCACGCGCAGGATCATGCGAAGGCTGCGTCGGCCACGCAGGCACTGCATGCAAAGGGAGCGGCGAAGGTCCGCACCAGTGAGGGGGCACATGGCGAAGGAGAGACACTGCAGGAAGTGCGCGCTGAGTTGTCGCCATTGTTCCGCGCGCGTCCACAGAGGCCGACCGTTGTAGGCTCCGACAGCCCAGGCCCGGGCGAAGCACTGGTGGGCCGCAGTCGCGAGCAGATGCGAGACGCTGCGGCCAAGATCATCAGGGATTCGGGGCCGAGCGGACCGCTGTGGTTCCTCCTTGACCCCAGTGGTACGGCGTTGCTGACTCATGCCCACTTCGTCGAGGCTCGCGGCGCAATGGCCGCGAACATCATCCGAAACGATCCCCACAGTCAATTGCGCTTCCTGTTGGACGCCAACGGCGACTTCAAGCCCATGAGCGCTATCAGCAAGGCCGATCGAACGCGGGCGGCCAAACTCATTGCCAAAGAGGTTGCAGAGCACGGCAGCAGCCCCGTTGAATTCCTGATTTACCACAAGGGAACATACAAGGGCCGGTTCCGCGTCGGGCTAGGGCACGACGAATTGATGGAACTGCCGCAGTTGCTCGAGATGGGTCACGTTGTCAGCAACAAGAGCGGCGGGCGAGAGTACCTCATGTTGCAAGGCGCCTGGGAGAACCAGATGCGCAGCAAGTCGATCGAGTCTCCCCGCATCGGCGGTGACGTGGGTGGACAAAGAGTGATCGAGATCGGTGGCATTGCCGTCGACCCGGAGACGGCGAACATGTGGCTCAACCAGAAGTTGCTTGACCCAGCCGTTCTTGCAAATGCGCCGGATGTTGTTCTTCCCGGACAGCCCCAAGGCAACGCGCAGCCGGTGCAATCCAGCCATGCACCGATCGTGAACCGCGGCACGCCCGTTCCGACGCAGGCCACCCACTGGAACGAACAGGTTCTGCTGCGCGCAGCGCAGACGAATGAGGTGAGAGACCAGATTCTGGTCCGCTTGAAACAGGAGTCGCCGGGCCTCAAGGAAGCGCAGTACCAGGACATGCTGGCGCTCATCTGCGGCCGCGAAGGCCAGCGAGGCGAACTGCATCTGTTCAACCCGCGCTTGGCCAGGGACTACGTGCTCAAGGCGCTGAGCGCGCTGGAGCATCGAGGTGTGCAGGTTCACATCGAGGGCTACGTCCCCGTCACCACGCCGCGTGTGAACCGCTTCCAGATCCGTTCGTCGCGGCCGCCGGTGCTTCGCGACAGTGCCGACATCGCGAATGCACTGCGCGGCGTGACCGAGCAGTCCCACGCCATCGCCAAGGCGATCGACGAGGGCAGGATCGAGGTGCACTTGCTAAGCCGCGCGGCCTACGAAGGCACTTACCGGGCCATCACCGGAAAGAGCAAGCCGCCGTCTGCGTTTGCAAAAGGGAATCGCATCTATCTCGATGGCTCGCAAGATGCCCATGAGGTCATGCTCCATGCCGTGCACGAAGGAACCCATGCGCTCGACAACCTCAATCTCCAAGGGATCGAGCCCCAACGCCGGTCCGGCAGCGTGCTGACAACCGGCGATCTCGAGGCGCGTGCCTACTACCACGAGATCGAGTTCGCGCAAGCCTTGGGATTGAACAGCGATGAGCATCCCGTCCTGGGCGCGAGCCTGTCCGGCAGAACCATCAATGCTGCCGACTCGATGGGCCAAGTGCATGACCACATCGGTATCCGCTATGCCGATCCAGATCGTCCGGTGGCCGTTGGCAGACACGGCGACGGCCCGTCTGTTCAGTACCACGAGGACGTCGCGGCAGCACAGCCCGACCCGGCTCATTCGCCGCAATATCGGCCAACGGAAGACCTCTCCAGCCCAGTCGTGCCCCTCAACACGCAGCCCAAGACGGCCGCGGCGCCGCCTGCATCCGTGCCCGCCGAGAGCATGGTGTTCACCACCGAGCAGTGGGCCACGCTTCTTTCGCCGTGGCTGTGGAACGGCGAGGTGAATTTCGGCGGCGACCGGCAGGTGTACGTCGTGAACGTGCCGAACGGCCGCACCGCGCGGCCACTGTCCTTCACGCCCGACGACGTCGTCGCGCACGGCACCATTCCCGCGGGTGCCACTGACGTCACGTGGCACAGCGGCACGAAGGCCGACCCGCTGATCGCCCAGACCGTGCACGAGCTCTTCGGCAAACCGGCCGACGGCGATACGCATGCATTCGTGGTGTCGACGCAAGGGCCGCAGGTGCTCCAGGCCGGCAAGGGATTGAGCGACGTCGCCTGGGTGCGCGACCCCTACGACGCACCCGGCGTGTCCCCGGCGCTCAAGCTTGGCGACAACTACAAGCAGGTCGAGCATGGCCACTTCCAGCGCAAGGGCACCCCGGGCTACAACGATGCACGCAACTACAAGGCCTTCGGCGCCACCAAGGCGGTGACGAAGCGCACCGGCCCCGGCGCATCGCCCGAGCCGGAGCGCTTCGTCTCGCGCCGCGTGGCGACGAACACGCGCCGCGCGCCCATCCCGATGCAGGACTTGCAAAGCCTGCTGGTCGTCAATGACATCCACAACCACGGCAACGTCTTCGCGCATCCGCATTACCTGGAGCAGATCAACTTCATCAAGCGGATGCTCAAGGGAATGGACAAGCAGGGCCTGATCAACGACCGCGACGCACAGGACCTGAAGATGATGATCTCGTACGAGATGATCCCCTACCTCACGCGGGCCAACCTCGGCGCCTGGCAGGGCTACACCAACCTCGACGTGGCGGAAATCCTGTCGCTGTACTCGCACCGCGACGACTGGAAGATCCTGTCGCAGTACGAGCGGCTGCCGGAGACGTTGCGGGAGCAAGGCCTGCCGCCTTCGCTGGCGGACAACCTCATCCCGTCGATCACCGGCATTCCCACTTACGAAGGCAGTCCGTTCTCGACCGGCGACCAGTTGGCCCACCTGCTGCTGCACTTCAGCAAGCTCTACCCGATGGCCGGCGAGATCAACGGGCTCAAGGAGCTGAAGAGCCAGCTCGATGGCCGCACCAACCGGCTGGATCCGCTTCGCTCCGACCGCTACGGCGAGACCGGCACCTACCTGAACAACGCCCTGGAGAAGTCGCTCGATGCCTACCGCGACGCGGGCCTGGTGACGGTGCTGCACATGGACTACAGCGCGATGGAGCTGTCCGGCCGCGACGGCCGGCCAGTCGCCTCGCCGGGCGATTCGCGGCACTTCTTCAACCTCATGAACGTGCTGATGCGCCTGGGCTCGCACGACCTGAGCGACGTGCCCTACACCGACCCGCGCTACGTGATGACCGATGCGGAGGTGGCACGCATCCAGGCCAAGGGCACGGTGAAGGACCCGCTGCTGCTGGTCAGCGCGCACATGGGCGTGGGCAACTGGGTGCGCGACAACGCCCAGCATGCACAGCTGGTGCAGTGGGCGTCGCGCCATCCGCTGCTCGAGCACGTCAACTGGGACAGCTCGTGGCTGCCGTCGATCCAGGCGCTGCTGCAGAACCCCAAGCACAGCGGCACCATGCTCGACGTGCTGGCGAGCGGCCGCGTGTTCTACGGCGGCGACGTCACCAACTTCCAGACCTTCGAGCAGCTCGCCGCGCCGTGGTACCAGCAGCAATCGATGCTGCGCGCGCTTGAGCAGCGTGATCCGCAGGCGCTGCGCACCTACGCCGGCGACGGCTTCCGGAACCTGTACGAGCAATCCAAGCCGCGTATCGACTGGTTCCGCTACCGTGCCGCGCATGACCCGCGATATGCGGACTACATCGACGCCATGCCGGAAGAGCGTCGCACCGACCTGAAGAATTTCGTCGCCGACTACGAGCGCCAGCACCCGGGCGTGAGCCCACTGGGGACGCGGCCGAACCAGCTGATCGTGCCCGCCGGCGCCGCCACGCCTGCGCGGCTGCCCAAGGTCGACATCGGCGATCCGCAGCTCGCGGCCGGCGTGCATCAGCAAGTGGCGCACGGCCGGATACTCGTGGGTTCTCGCCCGCGCGATCTCATGGGCTACGACGCGAACGACCGGCTCATCCTGCCCGACGGCGCCAAGCCCGCCGGACAGGTCGGGCCGAACACGAAGACCACGACGCAGCCTGCCAAGCCGCAGACGGTGCGCGCCTACCAGCGCAAGGGGCCGTTCAACCTGGAGCAGCTCAGCCGGCTGCGCGACCCGGACGGCAACCCCTACACGCCCGAAGCCCTGCAAGCGGCCGATGCCGCCGGCAAGGCGGGTGCACAGCGCTCGATGCAACTGACCACCTTGCTGGCCACCGAGTTCGTGACCCTGCGCCAGAACGACGTGAACGCGGCACTCGAAGCGCAGGGCCAGCGGCAGATGAAGCAGATCTTCACCCTGCTGGGCGCCTCCGGGCTCGCCATGCTCGGAGGCGGCGCCATCGCGATGGACGCCGGCCTGCTCACGCCTTGGGTGAGTGCGGCTGCGTTGACCGAGCGCGGCGCCCAGGGCTTGTTGCGCACGGGCCACCAGCAGATCAACCGCAAGGTCAGCGAAGGCTTCCAGGAAGAGGGCATCGTCACGCAGGAGATGCTGGATTTCATGGCCTCGCGGCTGGCCAAGTGGGGGCCGCGCTCGGCGCTGGCGGAGGAGCGCTTCGCCGGACCCCAGGGCTTGGCCGAAGCCGTCGCGCAGGCCAAGACCGATCTGCACTATCTGCTGACCCAGAAGATCAACGACCAGGCCGGCGAGACCCAGGACACGCGGCATGCCATCCTGCAGTCGGAGGCCACTTCGTGGATTCCGCGCTTCGACCGGGCCGCCGGCGCCACGACCAGCGGCATCGAGCCGACCAACTTCCGCACGCCGCTCGGCCGCAGCATCTCGGGCGTCACGGCGCTGGCCTACCAGGTGGGCTTCTGGGGATCGCTGCAGGGCTTGGCGGACCATCCGTCTCCGCTGCACGCGACGGCGCTGGCAGCGCTCGCACTGGGCAACGGCGCCTTGAGCGGCTACCACCTGACGGGCGCGGTGAGCGGGCAGTTCGGCCGCAACCTCACCGAGTTGCCGCTGTTCCGGCGGCTGTCCGGGCTCGGGGCGTATCCGGCGCTCGCGGTGGGCAATGCCGCGCTCTTCGGCGACAGCTCGATCGCGGGTTGGCAAGCGGCCGCGCAGGGCCGGCCCGTCGAGGCGGCGCTGCATTTCTCGCAAGCCTTCATGAGCGGCGTGCTGGCGGGCGCCACGGGCTACCTGAGCCGTGCCGGCTTCCGGGCGGAGTTCGGTCTTCCGCCGATCAAGTTCGCCAAGCAGAAGCTGTTCGGTTCGCAGGAAGGGCACTGGTCCGATGCCGGCCACGTGGACAAGCCCCGCAGCACGCCCAAGGCCACCATCCTTGCCGCGTCGGGGCTGATCGGGCTCGCGCTCGTGACGGTGCTGCAGGAGATGTTCGGCGACGAAAAGAAGGGCGCGAAGCCCGGCGTGACGCCGGGAGGGCCTGGGCTGACGCCGACACCCACGAGTTCGCTCACGCCGACACCGACGCCCTCGACGTCGTCGACGCCTGCGACCACACCGACGCCAACGGCAACGCCCACGCCGACCTCCACGCCAAGCCCGAAGCCTCGTCCGATCTTCGTGACCGTCGACAGCCACGATCGAAACGCCGCGAGCCTGTCGGCCATTGCAGGCAAGCACACCGACACCTTGTTGACCGACGCCCAGCGCGCCTCGCTGAAAGACCACAACGCGCAGGCGCAGGAAGCCCTGGCCAAGCTCATGCAGATCAACCCGCAGCGCGGCTTTCGGCCCGAGCTCATCGATGGCCGTGCGAGCAGCGTTGCGGGAGATCCGGACACCCTCGAGGACGGGTGGAAGCTCAATGTGAATGCGGCGGCGTCATGATTGGTCCGGGGCGCCGCGCCGTGCAGGCCGGCGCCCTGACCATTCGCCTTTTCACCATCGAAATAATCGATGACCTGACAGAAATACTTTTTTCTTGACCGGCTCTTCGGCGCACCGCACAGTCGTCCGAAAAGGGCAGAGGACGCGAACGTCGCAGCAAGTGTTGCAAACGTATCGCGATGAAAAAACGTGAGCCGCCTGCGGCCGATCTCTCGCCATATAGGGTGCCAATGAGTCGGTTCGTCCAGGAGCAATTCGGTCATGGAATATTCGCCGCATCACGCAGCCCCGTGCGAGCCGGAATGGCTGCATGCCGCCCGCGGACGTTCGAGCGCGCCTCGCGCCAACGTGCTGCTTTACCAGGAGCCAGCCTCCCTCGGTCCCTCCGCGCGCCCGGCTGTGGCGCGCGGCCCATCGCTGCTGTCCGACCTGCTTGCGGCCGAAAGCCTGGCTGAGCGGCGGCGCACGGTCGCCGCCGTCCTGCATGCGATCGGCTTCGAATGGCTGGCCTATGGCCGGCTGATGTCGCACGGGGATCGCGCCGACCCGATCTCGATGTGCGTGACGCACACCGACGCGGCCTGGGCGCAGCACTACTTCTCGCAGTCCTACCACGAGGTCGATCCGCGGCTTCGCGGGGGCCTGCAGTCGAGCTTGCCCCATGCGTGGACCATCGAAGGCCTGCACGAAGAGGCGCGGTGCTCTGCGCCGCAATCGGCGCTGCGGCGCTTCGTGGCGGACCTGGCGGACACCGGCATGCGTGCCGGCGCCATGCTGGTGCTGCCCGGCCCCGCCGGCAGCGAGCGCCACTTCGTGAGCCTGCTGACACGCACGCCCGGCAACGGCTGGATGGACGGCGCCTTGCTCGGCCAGGTGCTCACGCTCGGGCTGTGCGTGCACGAGTTCTCCACGCGCTACACCGAGGTGCCGGTGGCCGCCGCGCCGGCGCCGACGCTCACGCCGATCCAGCGCGAGATCCTCGAGATGGTGGCGCAGGGCGCGAGCGACAAGCAGATCGCCTACGAGCTGCACCTCTCGTCGCATGCGGTGGACTACCACATGCGGCAGTTGCGCCGCCGCTTCGCCGTGCGCAACCGCGTGCAGCTCACGCAGGCTGCCGCTCGCGGGCCGATGGACGCGACCGACAGCCGGCCCGCTGATCTCGACCTGATCCCTTGAGGGCGCTCAGCGCGCCGAGGCGACGCGCTCGATCGCCGTGCGCGCATCCTGTGCGCTGACGTTGCCGGGCGCGTTGCCGACGCGCTTCTCCATGTCGTCCAGCAGCGCGAGGCTCTGCTCGTAGCGCTTCTTTGCCGCGGCCTTGTCACCTTGCGCCTGCAAGGCCTGGCCGAGGTGGTAGAGGTTGGCGGTGTGGGTATAGAGCGGGTAGGTGTCCTGCTTCGCCCCCTCGGGCAGGCCATCGAAGAGATCCACGGCGGCTTGCAGGCGTGGACGCGCGTCGGCGGTGTCGCCGGTCTCGATGAGTGCGGCGCCGAGTTGGCCGAGGCAGTGGGCGCGTTCGAACCGGTAGCGCGCATTGGCGGGGTCGGCGCCGCTCAGCCTGTCCCAGATGGCGAGGGCCTTCAGGTGCTGCGGGCGGGCCTCGGCCGGCCGGTGCAGGCGCAGGAGGGCGCGGCCCACGTCGTCGCTCATCGCGGCCACGCGCGCCGCGAGCAGGGCATCGTCGGGCTTGCCCGCGCTTGCACGTTCCAGCAGCGCGACACCCTGGGTGAAGGCGTCGTAGGCGAGCTTCGCGGTTTCGGGCGTGGTGTCGCGTTCGAGGTAGCGGTCACCGAGCTGCGAGTAGTGGCTGCTGAGGTAGAGCTGAGCATCCCGCTGGTCCGGGTTGCGCGCGAGCACGCGCCGCAGCAGAGTCGCGGCCTTCTCGGACTCGACCATGAAGTCGTCCATCTTGCCGGCGCCTTGCATGGCCTGGGCATGCTGGCCATGGCTGGACGCGAGCAGCATCTGGTCGGCTTCGTCATCCGGGTGCGCATCGGCGATCTTTTGTGCGATGGCGACGGCCTTGCTGGCGGCGGCCAGTGCGCCGGCCGATTCGTTGCGCATCACCAGCACGCCGGCCTGGCGCTTGTACAGGTTCACCAGCTCGCGCTGCGCCCCCGGGGCAGGCATGCCATCGAGCAGCGCGACGGCGTGCGCATAGCTCTTGAGTGCACCGTCCGGGTCGCCCAGGTTGGCCGTGAAAGCGCGGCCCTGGATGTCGCCGATCTTTCGGTAGGCGGTGGCGAGCTCCAGGCGCAAGCTCGCGTCGCCACTCGATTCGCCACGCAGTTCCTCGAGGTACTTGAGGCTGTTCTGCACCAGCAGCTTGCGTGCGGGCGTGGCCCCGGGCAGCTCGGCGATGGCGTCGTACACCTCGAACATGAAGCTGTTGGCCAGCCGCCGCACGTTCTGCGCATGGTGCTCGGCGCGCTCGCGTTGCTGCCTGGCCTGCAGCGCCTGGTAGCCCGCCACGCCCATGCCGGCGACGAGGGCGAGGTTGGCGAACAGCACTGCACCCGCCACTGCCTTGTGCCGCAGCAGCAGCCGGCCGGCCCGGTAGCTGAAGGCGCCGCGGCGGGCTTGCACGGGCAGCCCTTCGAGGTGGCGGAAGATGTCGTCGCCCAGCGCTTCGGCCGAGGCATAGCGGCGATCGGCCTGCTTGCGCAGCGCCATCATCACGACGGCATCGAGGTCGCCCTGCAGCCGGCGCCGCAGGGCGCGCGAGGGCGGTTGGCCGCTCGCGTCCGGCGCGCGGCTGGGCCGCGGCGGTTCGGTGTCGCAGATGGCGCGGGTCAGCGCATAGCTGTCGCCGGTGGTGTCGCCGTACGGGCTCGCGTGGGTGAGCAGGCGGTACAGCACGACGCCCAGCGCATAGATGTCGCTGGCCGGCGTGGCGGCTTCGCCGCGCACCTGCTCGGGGCTCGCGTACTCGGGCGTCAGCGCACGCTGCGCCGTGGCCGTGACGGGCGCGTCATCCGCCAGCGCCATGCGTTTGGCGATGCCGAAATCCACGAGCTTCACCACGCCTTGCGAGGTGACGAGGATGTTGCCCGGCTTGAGGTCGCGGTGCACGACGCCTTGCCGGTGCGCGTAGTCCACCACCTGGCACACGGTGCGGAACAGCCGCAGCCGCTCGTCGATGCCGAGCTCGCGCGAGTCGCAGTACGCGTCGATCGGCTGGCCGTCGACGTACTCCATCACGAAGTAGGGCGAGCCGTCGTCGGCCACGCCCGCGTCGAGCATCTTCGCGAGGTTGGGGTGGTCCAGCGTCGCGAGGATGCGGCGCTCGGCGTCGAAGCGCTGGCGCAGGAACTCCGGGTCGGGGCTCTCGCGCATGAGCTTGACGGCCACCCGCTGCTCGTACTGGCCGTCGGCCCGCTCGCCGCGGTAGACCTCGCCCATGCCACCGCGTGCGATCAATGCCACCAGCTGGTAGGCGCCAAGGCGGCGTCCGACCCAGGCCGGCCTGGACAGCGTGCCGAGCGCGTCGAGCAGCTCTTCGCTCGGATGCGTGTCCAGCGGCGTGCCGCTGCGGTCGCCGGCGGCAAGCAGCGATTCGAGCTCCTGGCGCAGGGCAGCGTCGCCGTGGCAGGCACGTTCGATGAAGCCCGGCCGCTCCTCGGCCGCGAGTGCCAATCCCTCGGCCAGCAAGGCCTTGAGCTGCTGCCAGGCCTGCGGGTCCGGCGGCTGCGTCATGCGAACTGTTGGGCAGGACGCGCCGCGCTGCCTCCGAGTTCACGCAACAGCCAGGCGCGCCCGCATGCCCACTCGCGCTTGACGGTGGCCGGCGAGATCTCCAGGGCCGTGGCGGTTTCTTCCACGCTCAGGCCGCCGAAGAAGCGCAGCTCGATGACCTCGCTTTGCCGTGGGTCGATCTGCTCGAGCCTTTGCAGGGCCTTGTCCAGCGCAAGCACGTCCAGCCGGTCCACCGCCGCGGGCTCGCTCGGCACGTTTTCGAGCTCATCCAGCGGCACCGCTTGCGCACCTGCGCCGCGCTTGTCGGTCAGCCGTGCCCGGGCGTGGTCGACGAGGATGTGCCGCATGAGCCGCGAGGCCAAGCCGAAGAACTGGGCGCGCGACTGCCATTGCATGTCGCTGCCCTTGGACATGCGCAGAAACACCTCGTGCACGAGGCCCGTGCGCTGCAGCGTGTGGCCGTCGCGCTCGTGGCCCAGATGGCGGCCGGCGAGGCGCTGCAGCTCCTTGTAGACCAGCGGCACCACGCGGTGGAAGGCGGCATCGTCGCCATTCGTCCAGCGCCGCAGCAGCTGGGTGACCGGGCCATAGCCGGGCGCGCCGTTCGACAGCTCTTCCACGCGTTCCCTCCGAGTGCTTGTGTGTGTTTGCCAGGTGGAAGCGCGCAGCTTACGCCGCAGATTTGACCGAGGCTGAGTGCGTTTGTTACTTGTCCCTCGAATCGGTGGGGGCGATATCCAGCACGTAGAAATACGACCCCTGGCGCTTGGGGGAATTTCTACCGTCACCCAGGGCCCCCCCAGATCAGGGGTTCCGTGGGAAAAACTTCCCACGAGAATCGGGCGTCGTCCACAACTAAATCCGGGGGTACCCATGAAACAGCTCTCCATACGACAGGCTGTACTCGCCGCCGCACTCGCGGTCGGCGCAACGGCATCCCAGGCCGCCACTTTCGAATGCATCGCAGGCACCGCCGGTGATTGCGCGCTGGCCACGTCCAGCATCACTTGGACCTGGGACGGCAGCCTGTTCACCGTCACCAACGGCAGCACGGGTTACGTGTCCGAGGTGTACTTCGATCTGAGCGCCGGCATGGCCGCCTCTTTCGCCAGCGGCACTGGCACGGTGCTCTTCACGCCAGGCGCGAGCCCCGGCTCGCTGCCCGCTGGCGCGAGTGTCGGCTTCTTCTCTGACGCTTCTTTCGATTCCGATGGCGGCAAGGGCCCGCCGGTGAACGGCATCAACAACGGCGAAAGCGCCAGCTTCACGATCACCGGAGCGCTGCTCGGCAGCTTCGACGCCGGCGACATCGCCGCCGGCCTGCACGTGCGCTCGCTGGCCTCGGAGAGTGTCAGCCTCGTGACCACGACGGTGTCGGCCGTGCCCGAGCCCGAAACCTACGCGCTGATGCTCGCAGGCCTCGGCGTGATCGGCTGGCTGGCTCGCCGTCGCGCCGCCTGACGTGTGCCCCGGACGTGAGCACGGCTTCGGCCGTGTTCATGACCTCGGCCAGCGGATGTCTCCACAGATCACGTGGAGTTCCTGCTGGCCGTTTTTATTGGGCATGTGAAAGGCGGTGGATACCGTCACGCACAGACCACCGCCGTGCAGCGTGCGATAGGGCCGGGTGATCTGCACCTTGCCCAGGCCGTCCACCGCTCGTCGGAAGTAGGGCCTGCGGCTCCAGCGCGCGCCATCGGAATCCTGCAGTGGCGCGAAAGTGCGGGCACCATCGCGCGAGCCCGTCCACACGTGCGGACCGACCTGGCGGCCGTCGGGCCCGAGCAGGTAGCAGACCTCGGCCTGCGCCAGCGAGACGAAGGGCTTGCAGGCGTCTTCCATGCTGCAGTCGCCTTGCAGCAGCATGCTCACTTGCGAGATGCCGTTCAGATAGGGCGCCATCCGTTCCTGGTACTCGTTCTTGTCCTCGCGCCAGCCGCGGTCGAAGAGGTGCCACGCATCTTCCAGCGCCCGGCAGGCGCTTGACGGCAGCGCGAGGTCGGGCAGCGGGCGGCCGAAGAGGTAGCCCTGCACCATGTCCACGTCGGCCTCGAGCGCGACGACCGCCTCGGCCATGGTTTCCACGCCCTCCATCAGCACCAGCGCGCCGCATTCATGAAGCAGCGACACCATCTGCACGACCACGCGCCGTGCTTGCGCATCCTGCGCCGCCCGCGCGACCAGGCTGCGGTCGAGCTTGACGATCTCCGGCCGCCAGCGCCAGACGCGGTCGAAGTTGGAATGTCCCGCGCCGAAGTCGTCGATGGCGATCAGGCAGCCCACGGCGCGCGCGTGGGCGATGGCTGAGTTGAATTGCGCGGCGTTGTTGGCAATTTCCTCGGTCACCTCGATGACGAGTCGGCTCGGGTCATAGCCGAAATACTTGCGCAGCCGCGTCGAAAAGCCGTCGGCCGGTCCGTCCATGCCGAAGGCGAAGACGTCGGGGTGGACGTTGACGAAAACCCACTGGTCCTCGGGCGCCTGGCGCAGATAGTTGGCCATGTGCACCATGCGGGCGGTGCGGTCGCGCCAGAGCAACTCGTCGAAGGAGTGGCCGCGAAACACGTCCGTCGGTTGCACCAGCGAGCCATCGGTGCTTCTTGCGCGCAGCAGGGCCTCGTGGCCCACCACGCGGGCGTGCGAGAGGCTGTAGATCGGCTGGAAGGCGCTCTGGAAGACGAGCCCGTCGCGCTGCGACACGGTGCGGCCGTTTTCGTCGCTCAGGCGGGCGATCAGGTGCTCGAAGCTGTCGGTGGCGGCGGGCAGGGCGATGGCGGCCTCGGCGGTTGCAGCGGTTGAAGCGGCAGCGCGTTCGTCACGGCGCGGCCTGCCCGATTGTTGCGGGACGGGGCCTTTGCAGGGCGGTGGAATCGCACACCAACTCAGCTTCTCTTCAGGCGCCGCTCACAACTTGAACGCGCCCACCAGTTCTTTCAGGCCTTGCGCCTGCGCGGCCATGTCCGACGACGCGGTGGCTGCGTGCTGGACCAGCGATGCGTTGTCCTGCGTGACGCGGTCCATGTGCTCGACCGCGCCGCTGACCTGGTCGATGGAATCGCTCTGGTGCACGAGGGTGGACGAGATCTCGCCAAGGATGTCGCTCACCCCGCGCACCTCGTTCACGATCTCCTGCATGGTGCCGCCGACCTGGCGCACGAGTTCGGAGCCGTCCTGCACATGCTGCACGGCGTCCATGATGAGGTGCTTGATCTCCTTGGCCGCCGTGGCGCTCTTCTTGGCGAGGCTCTGCACTTCGCCGGCCACCACCGCGAAGCCGCGGCCCTGCTCGCCGGCGCGGGCGGCTTCCACTGCCGCATTGAGCGCGAGGATGTTGGTCTGGAAGGCGATGCCCTCGATCACTTCGATGATGTCCACGATGCGCCTGGAGCTCACGCTGATCGAGTCCATCGTGGTCACCACGCGCTCGACCACGTGGCCGCCGCGCTGCGCCACGCCCGAGGCGTTCTGCGCGAGACCGCTGGCGGAGCGGGCGCGCTCGGCGTTGCGGCGCACCACATCGATGGCACGGCCCACCAGCAGCACGCAGGCCACGCCGCTCAACAAGGCCATGGCGGCCAAGCCCCAGGCAAGGCTGCGGGAGGAGGGGTCGGCCGCCACTGCGACGGCCGCGAACGTGAACGACAGCACGATCAGCATGCCAACCATCAGCATGCTTCGTGTCTTGAAATTAGAAAGCATGCGCTCTCCGAAATGACGCGACCACGGGTCTTCGGCAAGAGCGCCCGGAGCTTGAGCGTTTCGCGGGTCGGCCCCTATACTGCCGCGCATGGCAAGCCCCGCAACCCCGCCGCTTCATCGTCCACGCATGGGCGTGGCGCTGCATGCCGGCATGGCGCGGGCACTGCCGAAACACAAGAAACAGCCGCTTGTCTGACCGGGGCAGCTGTTCCGTCGGACAAGCGACGGAACACTGCGAGCCCCGCGGCCTGCCGCGCCAGCCTCGTCCCACCCGCCGCCCGTCCGCCGCGTTCTCATCCGGTCCAAACCTGGAGATTTGGCAATGTTCGATGGCAGTGGTGTGTGGGTGGCGATTCCGACTCCGTTCACGGCAACGGCTGAACGCGCGGTAGACCACGCCGCGCTCAAGCGGCTCATGGCGCACCTGAAGGCGGCCCGGGTGAAGGGCATCGTGGCGCTCGGGTCCACCGGCGAGCCTTGGTCGCTCGACGACTCCGAGCAGGACGAGGTGCTCGACACCATCCTGGGCGATGCCGGCAGCATGCCGGTGGTGGCGGGCCTCGGCGGCAACCACGTGGGCCGGTTGCACCAGCGGCTGTCGGTGCTCAACGGCCTGCCGCTGGCCGGCGTGATCAGCGCGCCGCCGCCGTATGCGCGGCCGTCGCAGGCAGCGCTGGCGGAACACTTCCGGCGCCTGGCGGAGGTTTCTCGCGCGCCGCTGCTGCTCTATGACATCCCGTACCGCGCCGGCGTGGCGATCGAGCTGCCGACCATCCTCGCCCTGGCCGCGCACGAGAACATCGTCGGCATCAAGGATTGCGGCGGTTCCGCAGCAAAGACGCAGGCCGTCATCGAAGACGGCCGGCTGGCGGTGCTCGCAGGTGAAGACGCCCAGGTCTTCTCGTCGCTGTGCCTGGGCGGCGCGGGCGCCATCACGGCGGCCGCCAACGTCTGCCCGCAGGCCTTCGTCGACATGTTCGAGGCGGTGCGCGATGGCCGCATCGACGACGGCCGCAGGTTGCAGCATGCGCTGCGGCCCGTGATCGATGCGATGTTCGCCGAGCCGAACCCGGCGCTGGTCAAGGCGGCCCTGAGCGCACGCGGCCTGGCCGGTGACGCCGTGCGAGCGCCCTTGCTGGGTGCGACGGAGGCCGGCAGGGCAGGGGTCCTCAAGGCCTTGGCGGCCTTCGACGCCGCTCAATCCTCGAAGGGCAGCCCCACGTAGTTCTCGGCCATCGCTGTCGACGCCGCTCGGCTGCCCACGAGGTAGTCGAGCTCGGCGTGCTGCAGCTTCTGGCCGATGCTGCCGGCGTCGGGAAACTGGTGCATGAGGCCCGTGAACCACCACGAAAAGCGCGATGCCTTCCACACACGACGCAGGCAACGGTCGGAGTAGTGGTCGATGCCCGCATCGCTGCGCTCGGCGTAGTGCTCGATGAAGGCGCGCGACAGATAGCGCACGTCGGAGGCCGCCAGGTTCAGCCCCTTGGCTCCCGTGGGCGGCACGATGTGCGCCGCGTCGCCCGCCAGGAAGAGACGGCCGAAGCGCATCGGCTCGGCGACGAAGCTGCGCAGCGGCGCGATGCTCTTCTCGATGGACGGCCCCGTGACGATAGTGTCGGCGGCCCGCGGGTCCAGCCGGCGGCGCAGCTCGTCCCAGAAGGCATCGTCGCTCCATTGCTCGGGGCGGTGGTCCAGCGGGCACTGGATGTAGTAGCGGCTGCGCGTGGGCGACCGCATCGAGCACAGCGCGAAACCGCGCGCGTGGTTCGAGTAGATCAGCTCTTCGGACACCGGTGGCGTGTCGCTCAGCACGCCCAGCCAGCCGAAGGGGTACACGCGTTCATGGGTCGTCAGCGCCGCCTGCGGCACGCTCGCACGGCTCACGCCGTGGTAGCCGTCGCAGCCGGCGATGAAATCGCACTGCAGCTCCTGCAAGCGGCCGTCGTGGTGGAAGTGGACGCTGGGCGACACACCGTCGAAGCCGTGCACGCTCACGTCCCGGGCTTCGTAGAAGGTGGGCGCCGAGAGGGCCGCGCGGGCCTGCATCAGGTCGCGCGTCACCTCGGTCTGTCCGTACACGATGACCTGGCTGCCGCCGGTGAGCCCGTTCAGGTCGATGCGATGCCGTTCGCCGTCGAAAGCCAGCTCCACCCCGCCATGCACCAGTCCTTCGCGGTGCATGCGTTCGCCGACGCCAGCTTCGTCCAGCAAGTCGGCAGTGGTCTGTTCGAGCACGCCGGCACGGATGCGCCCAAGCACATAGTCGGCGCTTTGCCGCTCCACGATGACGTTGGCAATGCCGGCGCGGCTGAGCAACTGGCCGAGCAGCAGGCCCGAGGGGCCAGCACCGATGATGGCAACTTGGGTTCGCATGAAGCACCTTTCGAGACAGCGTGAAAGACGCCCAGCTTAGGTCCGGCGACTGCCGGGTTCAATGGACGTAACGCGCCGGGGCTTGCACAATTCGAACATGCACCGACTGCCCACCCGCAAGCCGCCCGTCCAGCTTCCCACCTTCGCCCTGTACGGCGAGCATGGCCGCGCGCTGGATGTCGACTGGCTGCACGTCGAATCCATCGCCGCCCGCAGCCGGGTGAACGACTGGGAGATCAAGCCCCACCGCCACGAGGCGCTGTTTCAAATTCTGTACATCCGCCGCGGCCGTGTCGAGGTGCTGGCCGAAGGCGCCTCCTTGCGACTGAAGGGGCCCTGCGTGGTGACGGTGCCCGCCCTGTCGGCGCACGGCTTCAGCTTCTCGCGGCGGGTCGACGGCACGGTCTTCACCGTGCTGGAGCAGCACCTGCGCGACCTGCTGGCGCACGAGCCCTCGCTGCAGGAGCAGGCCTTGCGGCTTCGCAGCGAAGCGCTGCCCGAGGCGCACCTGGCCGACATCGACGCCGCGGCCGCCGCCTTGCGCGACGAATTCGCCGCGAGCGCGCCTTGGCGGTCGCTGGCCATCGACGCCGCCTTGCTGCGCTTCGTCCTTGCCATCCAGCGGGCCATCGGCGTGAGCCTGGCGGGCGAAGAGCAGGGCGACCGCGCCATCGAGCATGTCAAGCGCTACCGGGCGCTGGTCGAACGGCGTTTTCGCGATCAGGCCAAGGTGTCGGACTGCGCCCGCGAGCTGAACATCACGCCCACGCAGTTGAACCGGGTGTGCCACCGCGTGCTGGGCCACTCGGCGCTTGCGGTGATGAACGCACGCATCGTGCTGGAGGCGCAGCGCGAACTGGCCTATACCACCTTGAGCGTCAAGCAGATCGGCCTGGGGCTGGGCTTTGCCGACCCGGCGTACTTCACGCGCTTCTTCCAGCGCGAGACCGGCCAGTCGCCAAGCGCCTGGCGCGCCAGCCGCGATTCACGCGGCACGCTGCCGCAAGCGGCCTGACACGGGTGCGTGCTTCAGCGGACGATGTGCGAATCAGCGCGCAGCCGCCGGCTGCACAGCGCGCGCTCGCGCAGGCGCTCGACGCGATGACGACGCCGTGCGCGCATCGGCATTCAGGCCGAACCGCTCGAGCATGAAATCGACGAAGGTCGTGAGCTTTGGCACCGGCTGGCGGTCGCGCGGGTAGAGCAGGTGCATCGGCCGCGCAGGCGGCAGGTGGTCTTCGAGCAGCGACACGAGGCGGCCGCTCGCGATGTCCTCGCCCACCAGCGCCTCGGCCTGCATGATGAGCCCCGCGCCTTCCAACGCGGCCATGCGAAGGGCGCCGCCGTGGTTGGAGACGAGCCGGCAGGCCGGGCCGACCTCGTCGTCGGCGTTGCTCGATCGCAAGGACCACTGCCCATCGCGGTTCCAGTGTGAAAAGCCGAGGCATTGGTGCCTGGCGAGTTCGGCGAGCGTGCGCGGCGTGCCCGCGCGTTCGAGGTAGCCGGGCGCCCCGCAGATGCGCATGCGATACGGCTGCAGGGGGCGCGCCACGAGGCCGGAATCCTTCAGGTGGCCGATGCGGATGGACACGTCGAAACCCTCCTGCGCCATGTCGGCCACGCGGTCGTCGAGCGAGAGTTCCACGGTCACTTCCGGCCAAGCCGCGAGGTAGTGCGACAAGGCCGGCGCAAGGCGCATGGAGCCGAACACCACCGGCGCCGTGACCCGCAGGCGGCCGCGAGGCTGGCCGCGCAAGGCTTCGGCCCCGCGCTCCGCGGCGCGCACCTCGGCGAGGATGTCGCGGCAGCGTTCGTAGAAATGCCGGCCGACCTCGGTCAGGCTTTGCCGCCTCGTCGTGCGTGTCAGCAGCCGCGCGCCCAAGCGGTCCTCGAGCAGCCGCAGGTGCTTGCCCACCATGGGCGCGGAGAGATCGAAACGCTTGGCCGCGGCCGACAGGCTCCCGTCGTCGACGACGGCCACGAAGACTTCCATGCTGAGCAAGCGATCCACGATTCGGAACTCCTGGTTTCGAGTGATCTTCATGCTAGGCGATTTTTCTTCTGTGGTTTTGTTTCCAGAATCGCCCCCACTCAACCACTTCCCAAGGAGAACCCATGAAAGTCGTCGTCATCGGAGCCAGCGGCACCATCGGCCAGGCCATCGTGAGCGAACTCGGTGCGCGCCACGAGATCGTCGAGGTCGGCAAGACGCGCGGCCAGCACCAGGTCGACATCACGCAGGTGCAGAGCGTGAAGGCCTTGTTCGAACGGCTGGGCCGGGTCGATGCGATCGTGTCCGCAGCGGGCGGCGTGCATTTCGCGCCCTTGCCCGAGATGACCTCCGAGCAGTTCAGCGTCGGTCTCAACAACAAGCTGCTCGGGCAGGTGAACCTCGCGCTCGTCGGGCAGCATCACCTGAGCGACGGAGGCTCCATCACGCTCACGAGCGGCATCCTGTCGGACGAGCCGGTGCGGCAAGGCAGCAATGCGACGACGGTGAACGCCGCGCTCGAGGCCTTTGCACGCGCAGCCGCCATCGAGTTGCCGCGCGGGCAGCGCATCAACGTCGTGAACCCGACGGTGCTCACGGAATCGATGGCGATCTATCAGTCCTTCTTCCGCGGCTTCGAGCCGGTGCCTGCCGCGCGCGTGGCGCTGGCCTACAGCCGCAGCGTGGAAGGCCCCCAGACGGGACGCGTCTACCGCGTCTGGTGAGCGAGGGCCAAGGCGTCAGAGCTCGAACACGTCCTTGTACGACACGTAGATCGTGAGCATGAGGACGGGCACGAGCACGAACCAGCCAAGGCCGATGGGGATGGAGGCGACGACGGCCGCGATCAGGTACACGATGCCGTAGAGCAGGAAGGGCCAGATGTTCTTGAGGCTGGCCGAGAAGCTGGCCTTGAGTGCGTCCAGCGGCGGCGTGCCGCGGAAGAGGACGAGGCCGGGTGCGAACCAGAAGGCCATCGCCAGTGCGAAGCCGAGCACGAAGCACAGCAGCATCGTGACAAGGCCGGTGCCCATCGCCGCGGCCACGCCAGCGCTGCTGGCGTGGCCGCCGCCCATCACCATGCCCATGACGGCGCCTGCGCCCAGCAGGAAAGCCACCACGGCCACGACGATGGACGCGCCCAGCAGCAGCGCACCGAGGATCACGAGCGGCGACAGCGAAGCCGATTGGAACGGCGAGAAGAGGTCACCCACCTCCAGGGTGCCGCCGGCGTCTACCTTGCGGGCCGCCTGCATCCAGCCCGCGACGAACACCGGCGCGAGCAGTGCCGCCGCGATGCTGCCCAGCAGCGGAATGAACGCGAGCACCAAGAAGATGACGATGTTGATGAGGCCGAGCACGACCCAGATCAACGGGTTCTTCATGAAGATGGCCCAGGCGTCGCTCCACCAGCTCACGCCGCGGCCGGGATCGACGGATTTCGGGGCGAGTGCGCTCGTCGGGGTGGAATCCATGAAGACCCTCCTGTTGTGTGGAATGGCGCCGGGGGGCGGCGGTTCGCGGGATTCTAGGGGTCGAGGGTGGCTCGCGGCCAGTTCGGACCGGTGTGCCACTTTCGCGACGCGACAGCCAAAGTACCATCGCAAAAACGCGCATCCTCAGATTCACGGCAACCCACGATCCGTGGCGTGCGATGCGCCGGCCCTGCAACGACAGGAGACACGATTGGCGGCAGGCACCAGGTGGGCACTGGATGGCGGCGTGGCGGTGATCACCGGCGCCGCCAGCGGCATCGGTGCGGCCCTGGCGTTGAGCCTCGCGCGGCGCGGCATGAACCTGGCGCTCGCCGACGTGAATGCGGCCGGTCTCGACGTGGTGGTGCAGGCCACGCGTGCCCGTGGCGTGCGGGTCAGCGGCCACGTGCTGGACGTGAGCAGCGTCGAAGCGGTGGCTGCACTCCCGCAGGCCGTGCTCGCTGAACACGGCAAGGTCACCGTGCTCGTCAACAACGCCGGCGTGGCGCTGGGCGGCACCTTCGAGCAGATCGATGCGGCGGATTTCGACTGGCTGATGAGCGTCAACTTCCAGGGCCCCGTGCGGCTGGTGCGCGCCTTCCTGCCCATCCTCGCGCGCGAGAGCGCGGCGCAGATCGTCAACGTGTCCAGCGTCTTCGGCATCGTCGCGCCACCCGGGCAGACGGCCTACTGCGCGAGCAAGTTTGCCTTGCGCGGCTTCTCCGAATCGCTGCGGCACGAGCTCGAGGCCGCGGGCTCGCCGGTGGGCGTCACGCTGGTGCACCCCGGCGGCGTGCGAACCGCCATCGCGGAGAACGCGCGGCTGCCCAAGGGCGCCCCCGGCGAACAGGTCGCGCGCGAGCGTGCCGCCTGGTGCAGCCTGCTGACGCTGCCGCCCGAGACCGCAGCCGAAGGCATCGCGCAGGCCATCGAGCGCCGCGAGCCGCGAGTGCTCGTGGGCACCGACGCGCGACAGGCGGCGTTCCTGCATCGCCTCATGCCGGTGGGCTACTGGCGGCTGATGGCGCGCGGCATCGCGCGGCGCATCGGCCGCCAGGCGGACGCGGCATGAAGGCCAGCTGGCAGGCCCGCGTCGCGACTTTCATCGTGCGCCGCCGGGTGAAGCCCGCGCTCGGCGACATGAGCGACCTGGCCCGCGTGCGCCGCGCCTTCAACTCGCCGTTGCCGTGGCCGCGCGGCGTGCGCTTTACGGAAGACGTGGTGGGCGGCGTTCGCGGCGAATGGGTGGAGGCGGAGCAGGGCGGTGCAGCAGGCACCATGCTCATGTACATCCATGGCGGCGGCTTCGTCGGGTGTTCGCCGCGCACGCACCGGCCGCTCACGGCGGCGTTGGCGCTGAAGGGGCTGCGGGTGTTCGTGGCGGACTATCGGCTGGCACCGGAGCACCCTTTTCCCGCAGCGCTCGATGACGTGCTCGCGGCATGGCGGGGCTTGCGATCGGTGCCCGATGGCGCGCCGGGTTCGCAACGCTTCACCGTCGCCGGCGACAGCGCGGGTGGCAATCTGTCGCTCGCATTGATGATCTCCCTGCGCGATGCGGGCGAACGCCTGCCCGATGCCGCCGTGCTGTTCTCGCCGGCCACCGACCTCACCGGCGGCAGCCCCTCGCTCACCGAGAACAGCGAGCGGGACGCGATGTTCCTCGGCCTCGCGCTGGGCAATCTCGCCAACCATTACATCGCGGCTGTCGACGCAGCGAATCCACTGGCCTCGCCACTGCTGGCAGACCTGCATGGCCTGCCGCCGCTGCTCGTGCACGTGGGCCAGGACGAGGTCCTGCGCGACGACAGCATCCGCCTGGCCGAGAAGGCGCGCGCGGCCGGTGTGCAGGTGGAGTTGCGCGTCTGGCCGGGCGTGCCGCATGTGTGGCAGCTGCTGTGGCGGCTGCCCGAAGCCAGGCGCTCCGTCGCCGCGGCCGCGCGATTCCTGCACGACGCATCGTCCGAACGCGAGGAACGGTTGGACGTTGCCATCATCGGTGCCGGCCTCTCGGGCATCGGTGCTGCAGCGCATCTGCAGGACCGCTGCCCCGACAAGCGCTACGCCATCCTCGAAGCACGCGAGGCCGTCGGCGGCACCTGGGATCTGTTCCGCTACCCCGGCATCCGATCCGATTCCGACATGTACACGCTGGGCTACAGCTTCAAGCCGTGGGCGGACCCGAAGGCCATCGCCGATGGTCCGTCGATCCGCGCCTACGTGAGCGAGACGGCGCGCGAACGTGGCATCGACCGGCACATCCGCTTCGCGCATCGCGTGGTGAGCGCCGATTGGTCGTCGGCCGATGCCTGCTGGCACCTCGTGGCCGAGCGTGGTGATTCACGCGAACCAGTGCGCCTGCGCGCCAACTTCCTGCTCGTGTGCAGCGGCTACTACAGCTACGCGCAAGGCCACCGCCCGTCCTTTCCCGACGAGGCGCAGTACCGCGGCACGCTCGTGCATCCGCAGTTCTGGCCCGGGTCGCTCGACCATGCGGGCAAGCGGGTGCTGGTCATCGGCAGCGGCGCGACGGCCGTCACGCTGGTGCCGGAGATGGCGAAGACCGCCGCGCACGTCACCATGCTGCAGCGCTCGCCGTCCTACGTCGTGGCGCTGCCTTCTCGCGACGTCATCGCCGACGCCCTCAGGCGCGTCATGCCCGCGATGTGGGCCTACCGGATCGTTCGTGCGAAGAACGTGCTGCTCGCGATGCTCTTCTTCAAGCTGTCGCGGCGCTGGCCGCAGCAGGTGAAGGAGCGGCTGCTGCGCGAGGTGAAGCGCCAGGTGGGGCCGGGGCAGGACGTCGACATCCACTTCAGCCCGCGCTACAAGCCCTGGGACCAGCGTGTGTGCATCGTGCCCGACGGCGACCTGTTCAAGGCCATCCGCGAAGGCCGCGCCTCGGTCGTGACGGACCAGATCGAGCGCTTCACCGAGACCGGCGTGCGGCTCGCCTCCGGCCAATCCATCGACGCCGACATCGTCGTCACCGCCACGGGCCTGCAGATGAACCTGCTGGGCGACGTCGCCTTCAGCGTGGACGGCGTGAGCTGCGACTTCGCGCAGGCCATGGCCTACAAGGGCATGATGTTCAGCGGCGTGCCCAACCTCGTCTACACCTTCGGCTATACGAACGCCTCGTGGACGCTGAAGGCCGATCTCACGGCCCGCTACGTCTGCCGCCTGTTCGCGCACATGGACCGGCACGGCTATGCATCGGCCACGCCCCGGCGCGACCCTGCGGTGCAGGAGGCGCCGTTCCTGGATTTCAGCTCCGGCTACGTGCAACGGGCGATCGGCATGCTGCCCAAACAGGGCGCGACGCGGCCGTGGCGGGTCTACCAGAACTACGTGCTGGATTTCTTCACGCTTCGCTACGGCGCGGTAGCGGACGGGACCCTGGAGTTCACCCGGGGTATGCAGCGATGAGCGATCGCCACGGCCGATTCGAAACACAGAGAACACCGAGTACCACGGAGCCCACAGAGGCTTTGATCTTCTCTGTGGGCTCTGTGCGCTCTGTGGTTGAACCTCTTTTCACGCCGTTGCGCGCTGCCAGCGCCCGATTACCAGCGCTGATGGACCGACGGCTTGGCGTACTGTTCGTAGACCTGCCGCGCACGCGCCATCACGTCAGCCGGCAACTCCGGCAGGTCTGCCGCCGCCATGTTCTCCTCGACCTGGGCGGGCCGCCGTCCACCCGGGATGGCGCAGGTGACCGCCGGGTGCATGAGGATCCATCGCAGCGCGAACTGTGCCAGCGTCTGCCCGGTAGGCACCAGCGGGCGCAGCGCTTCGACCGCCTGCAGGCCAAGCTCGTAGTCCAGGCCTGAGAAGGTTTCACCGCGGTCGAAGGCCGCGCCTTCGCGGTTGAAGTTGCGGTGGTCTTCGGCCTGGAAGGTGCTTTCGCGGGTGAGGCGGCCGCTCAACAGGCCTGAAGACAGCGGCAGCCGGGCGAGGATGCCGACGCGGCGCTTGAGAGTCTGCTCGAACAGCAGCTCCGCCGGACGCTGCCGGAAGATGTTGTAGACGATCTGCACCGACTGCACGCCCGGGTATTCGATCGCCTTGAGCGCTTCCTCCACCTTCTCCACGCTCACGCCGTAGTAGCGCAGCTTGCCGGCCTTGACCAGGCCGTCGAGTGCATCGAAAGCCTCGGGCATGTAGAAGACGGGCGTGGGCGGGCAGTGCAGTTGCAGCAGGTCCAGCGCCTCGACCTGCAGGTTGACGAGGCTGCGCTCGACGAAGGCGGTGAGGTTCTCGCGGGTGTAGCCCTCGGCCACGTGCGGCGACAGCCTGCGGCCGGCCTTGGTGGCGACGTGGAAGGGCTCGCTGCGTTCGCGGCGCAGCCGCGCGATGAGCCGTTCGCTGTGGCCGTCGCCGTACACGTCGGCGGTGTCGAAGAAGTTCACCCCCATGTCCAGCGCGCGGTGCAGCGTCGCCATGGCCTCGTCGTCATTGGTCTGACCCCAGGAGCCGCCGATGGCCCAGGCGCCGAAGCTCACGCTCGACACCTTCCAGCCGGTTCGTCCGAGTTCGTTGTATTGCATGCGTCTCTTTCGTGGTTTGAATGCATCGGCGCGCGAGGCTCGCGGCGCCATGCGAAGCGGCAATGCTAGGGCCTGCGGCAAACACGCGCCCGTGGCGTCTCGAATGGGCGGGCTGCGAGGAAGACTTCACGCCGGAAGGCGAATCTTTACCGACTGGTTGGGGTAAACGTGGGGGACGCGGAGGACTCCTGGGTGGAATGTCGTGCAAAGAGACTGTTCCGTGGCACGTCATTGCAGTAGTCTTGCAATCGCGATGCCTCGCGACTGACCAGGGAGGTCATAAAAATGGAAACTCGCTTCGAGCGGGACGTGCTCGCGCACAACCCCGACGCGATCGTCGTGCTTGATCCGCAGGGCAGCGTCCTGCACTGGAACAGCGCCGCCGTCACCATCTTCGGGTTCCAGCCGGACGAAGCACTCGGGCGCACGATGGCCAACCTGGTCGTCGCGCCGGAGTTCCAGCAGGCGTTCGCCGATGGCCTGGCCCGCGCCAGGACCGCCGGGCTGCACGTCGACGAGGCGGTGCGACGGCGCAAGGACGGCTCCGCCCTGCAGGTGAGCGGTTCGACGAAGGCAGTGCGCAAGGCCGACGGCGAGCTCGACTACTTCGTCATCAGCCAGAAGGACGTCACCACGCTCAAGACCGAGCGCGACATCCGCCTGGTCGAAGCCCGCTACCGCGACCTGCTCGAATACACGCCCGATGCGATCCTGATCGTCAACCTCACGGGACGCATCGTGCTCGCCAATGCACAGGCGCAGCAGGTGTTCGGCTACGAGCGCGGCGAGGTGCTGGGCCAGTCGATCGAGATGTTGCTGCCGCAGCGCTACCGCCAGGCCCACATCGGCCGGCGCGCCGGCTTCTTCGAGCGGCCTCGAACGCGTGCGATGGGCGCCGGGCTCGAACTTTTCGGGCAACGGCGCAGCGGCGAGGAGTTTCCGGTTGAGATCAGCCTGTGCCCGGTGGACACCGAGGAAGGCTCGATGGTGATGTGCTCGGTGCGCGACATTGCCGACCGCCAGGAAGCGCGCAGCCGCGCCGACCGCAAGTTCCGCGACCTGCTCGAGTCCGCACCGGATGCGATGGTCATCGTCAACGAGGCCGGCCAGATCGTGCTCGTGAACTCGCAGACGGTGAAGCTCTTCGGCTGGGACCGCGAGGAACTGCTCGGGCAAACCGTCGACAAGCTGGTGCCGCTGCGTCTGCGCGGCGCGCACCCGCACCACCGCGTGGGTTTCTTCACGCAGCCCAAGGTGCGGCAGATGGGCGCGGGGCTGGACCTGTACGGCCTGAGAAAGGACGGCAGCGAGTTCCCGGTGGAGATCAGCCTGAGCCCCATCCAGACCGAAGATGGCCTGCTCGTCGCCAGCGCCATCCGCGATGCGAGCGAGCGCAAGCGCAACGAGCAGGTGCTGCACGAAGCCAACCGGCTCAAGAGCGAGTTCCTCGCCAACATGTCGCACGAGCTGCGCACGCCGCTCAACGGCATCCTCGGCTTCACCGAGCTGTTGCTGGACCAGCGGCCGGGCAGGCTCAACGACAAGCAGCTCGAATACCTCGGCGACGTGCACGAATGCGGCAAGCACCTGCTGCAGCTGATCAACGACGTGCTCGACCTGTCCAAGGTGGAGGCCGGGCGCATGGAGGTCTTTGCCGAGTCCTTCGCGCCGCGCGCGATCATCGCCTCGGTGTGCACGGTGGTGGGCCCCATTGCGCGCAAGAAGCGGATCTCGCTGCATCCGCCGGCCGGCGACGTGATTCCCGTGGTCACGCTGGACCTGCAGAAGTTCCGCCAGATCCTCTTCAACCTGGTGTCCAACGCCCTCAAGTTCACCAACGAGGGCGGCCATGTGTTCGTGGAGCTCGAACGCTTGCCCGATGAGCGCCTGCGGCTCACGGTGCGCGACACCGGCATCGGCATCGCGTCGGCCGACGTGGCGCGATTGTTCGAGGCCTTCCGCCAGCTCGACGGCGGCCTGACGCGGCGCTACGAAGGCACCGGGCTCGGCCTGACCCTCACCCGCAAGCTGGTGGAGCTGCAAGGCGGCAGCATCGAGGTGCACAGCGAGGAGGGCGTGGGCAGCGAATTCAGCGTGAATCTGCCGCTCACCGTGAGTGCCACCGCAATCGCGTGAGGCCGGCATGAACGAACGCATCCTCGTGGTCGACGACAACGTCTACAACCGCAAGCTCGCCTGCGACCTGCTCACGATGGAAGGCTTCGATGTGCAGTCTTGCGAGGACGCGGAACAGGCGATGGACATGCTCACGCACATGCGGCCCCACCTCATCCTCATGGACATCGGCCTGCCCGGCATGGACGGCCTGACGTTCACGCGACGCCTGAAGGCCGACCCGCGCCATGCATCGATCCCGGTGATCGCCTTCACCGCCTTCGCGATGAAGGGCGACGAGCAGCGCGCGCTGGACGCCGGTTGCAGCGGCTACATCTCCAAGCCCATCGACACGCGCCGGCTGGGCACGCAGGTGACGCTGGCGATCGCCGATTCGGTCAAGTCGCAGGCGCAGATCAAGGTGATGATCGTCGAGGACCATCGCATCGACATGAAGCTCGCCGGCGACTGCGTGCGCCTGAGCGGGCATGTCGTGCTGAGCAGTTCCACCGCAGAGGATGCGCTGCACAGCCTGGCCGACAGCCTTCCGGACGTCGTGCTGCTGGACCTGAACCTGCCGGGCATGGATGGCCTGAGTTTCGTGAAGCTGCTCAAGGCCGACCCGCAGACGGCGGCTCTGCCCGTGGTGGCCGTCACCGCCTACCCCGACGACTTCCAGCGCGACGAGTTGCTGGCCGCGGGCTGCATCGCCTACCTCGTCAAGCCCTTCGCCCCCCGCGAGTTGTTGCATGCGCTGGAGCTCGCATCGGGACGCGCCTGACATCCGACACAATGGGCCGGCCTCAACCCCGAAAGCCCACGCTCATGAAGAAGCACCGCTTGCTGCTGGCCGCACTCGTCGCCGCCGGTGTCCTCCACGCATGCACCGCGCCGGGCGCCGCCGATGGCCGGCCCACGGGCGCCGACCGCGGCAAGGACGCCGCCGTGCAGGCCATCGACACCGTCGTCGTCATCTACGCCGAGAACCGTGCCTTCGACACGTTGTACGGCACCTTCCCGGGCGCCAACGGCATCCCCGGCGTGAACCCGTCGTCCACCGGCTCCGCCGAGCCGCAGAAGGACTTCAGTGGCGCCGTGCTGCCCACGCTGCCGCCGGTGTGGGGTGGCGTGACGGCGGGCGGCCAGCCGGTGGCCATCGCGCAGGCACAGACGGTGGGCATGCCCAACAAGCCGTTTCGCATCGACGACCCGGCGGGCTTCGGCGCCACCGGCACGCCGATCGGGCAGGACGTCATCACCCGCGATTTGGTGCACGCCTTCTTCATCAACCAGATGCAGATCAACGGCGGGCGCAACGACCGCTTTGCCGCGTACTCGGATGCCGGCGGCCTGAGCATGGGCTACTACGACGGCAGCCGCATGCGCATGTGGAAGCTGGCCCAGCAATACACGCTGGCCGACAACTTCTTCATGGGCGCGTTCGGCGGCTCGTACCTGAACCACCAGTACCTCGTCTGCGCCTGCGCGCCGATCTACCCCAACGCGCCCGATTCGCCGGCGCGCAGCCTCATTGCCGAGACGGAAGTGGACGCCCAGGGCAACTTCGTGCGGCTCATCCCGGGCAAGGACAACCCCGCCTCGGTACTCGACGGCCGGGCGCAGTACAAGCATTACGGCAACATCACGCCGCGCGAGCCGGACGGCACGTACCGCGCGGTCAACACCATGCAGCCGCCGTACCAACCTAGCGGCAACACACCCACCACCGACCCGCGCCTGGCCGACCCCGCCAAGCCCACGACGCTGCCCGCGCAGACGCAGGCGACCATCGCCGACCGGCTGGATGCGAAGCACGTGGGATGGGCCTGGTACGCGGGCGGCTGGAACACCGTGACCGCCGGCACGCCCGAGGCGCGCAAGGAGATCTACGCCGGCCGCGTGCTGTTCCAGCCGCACCACCAGCCGCTGAACTACTACACCGCCTTCGACCCGGTGGCGCATGCCGACGCGCGCGCCGCGCACTTCAAGGACTTCGACACCCACTTCTTCGCCGATGCCGACGCCGGCAAGCTGCCCGCCGTCACGTTCTACAAGCCGCAGGGCAACCTCAACCAGCATGCCGGCTACGCCAACCTGAGCGACGGCGATGCGCACATTGCGCAGGTCGTCGAGCGGCTGCAGAAGAGCCCGCAGTGGTCGCACATGCTGATCGTCGTCACCTACGACGAGAACGGCGGCTTCTACGACCACGCGCCGGTGCCGCGCGGCGACCGCTTCGGCCCGGGCACGCGCATCCCGGCGATCATCGTGTCGCCGCGTGCGAAGAAGGGCTTCATCGACAAGACCGCCTACGACACCGGCTCCATCCTGCGCTTCATCACGCGCCGCTTCGGGCTCGAGCCGCTGCCGGGCATCGTCGAGCGCGACAAGGCGCTGGTGGCCAACGGGTTCAAGCCGATGGGAGACCTGAGCGCCGCCTTGGAGTGAACTCGAATGCGGCTCAAGCACATCGAGGTCCTGCACGCAATCATGGTGTCGGGCTCGCTCAGCGGGGCGGCCCGGCTGCTCAACGTGAGCCAGCCGGCGGTGACGCAGAGCCTGCAGCATGCCGAGGTGCAGCTCGGCTACCCGCTCTTCAAGCGCGTGCGCAACCGGCTCATCCCCACGCAGGAGACGCTTGCGCTCTACAGCGAGGTGGACAAGCTTTTCGCGCAGTTGGAGTCCGTTCGAACCCTGGCGCGCAACCTCAAGGAGAGCGCGGAGTTCGAGCTGCGCATGCTGATCCCGCCGTCCTTGTCCTCGCACGTGCTGCCGCTGACGCTCAAGCGCTTCCGGCGCAAGTACAAGTCACTCGCGCTGGACATCCGCACCCTGCATTCGCGCGACATCATCTCGGCCATCGCCCTGCGCGAGGCAGACGTGGGCGTGGTGTACGGCACGCACCCGCACCCGGCGGTGGAGGAACAGTTGCTCGCCACCGGCCACCTCGTGTGCCTGATGCCCGGTGGCGCGAAACCGGCGCCGGCGAAGGGCCGCACCACGCTGCCGCTGACGGAGCTGGCAGGCCAGCCGGTGATCCGCATCCACCACCAGGACCCGATCGGCTTCGTGCTCAACGACCTGGCGGCGCGGCTGGGCGTGGAGTTCGGCGCCGGCGTGACGGTGCAGACCTACCAGGCCGCGCTGTCGCTCGCCGAGCATGGCTTCGGCCCGGCCATCGTGGATCAGTTCACCGTCGCGGGGCGAAGCTTCCAGGGCTTGACGGCACTGCGCATCGAGCCGCTCGTGCCCATCCAGCTCAATGCCATCCGGCCTCGGGTGGAGACGCAGATGGCGGCGGCGGGGCACTTCATCGAGTGCCTGCAGCATGTGGCGACGCGCATCGTGGATGGGGATGATCCCGCCGGCTAGCGGTGATCGATCATTGTTCTTGTAATAAGCGCTACTGTCATGTAGTCTTCATTACATGAACGTAGCGACACCAACGCGCTGGCTGCTCCTGATCCTGTCCCTGCCGACGCAGAGCGCGACGGCGCGCATGCGCATCTGGCGGGCCATCAAAGCCCTGGGCTGCGCCGCACTGCGCGACGGGGCTTACCTGCTCCCGGCCACGCCAGGGCACGAAGAGGCGTTTCGAGATCTTGCCGAGGAGTGCCTGCGCGAAGGGGGCAGTGCCTGGCTGATGGCGGCGGAGCCGAGTTCGGCCGAGGACGCGCAGGCCTATCCCGCACTCTTCAACCGCGGTGAGGACTACGCCGCCCAGGTCACGTCGTGGAAGCAGGCTGCGGCGACCTTGGCAAGCCTTGGCGCTGCCGAGCTGAGCCGCCTCCAGAAGAAGCTGCGCCGCGACTATGACGCGCTGCGTGCCATCGACTTTTTCCCGGGCGAGGCCAGCGTCGACGCCGAAGCGGCGTGGAGCGATTTCAGCCACCGGCTCGAACGCCTGCTGTCGCCCGACGAACCCCGCGATTCCGATGGCAAGGTGCCGCGACTCGACCCGAATCAGTACCAGGGCCGCCTGTGGGCCACCCGCCGGCGCCCGTGGGTCGACCGTGTGGCGAGCGCCTGGCTCATCCGCCGCTTCATCGACCCCGAGGCGCGCTTCCAGTGGCTGGCCAGCCCTGCCGACTGTCCCCGCAAGGCACTCGGCTTCGACTTCGACGGCGCCACGTTCACCCACGTCGGCGAGCGGGTGACCTTCGAGGTCCTGATGGCGAGCTTCGACCTCGAAGACGACCCGGCGCTCCTGCGCCTGGGCACGCTGGTCCATTCGCTGGATGTGGGGGGCGAGGCAGTGCCCGAGGCGACGGGCTTCGAGGCCGTGTTGGCGGGTGCGCGCGAGCGCGTGGCCGACGACGACGCGCTCCTCGTCGAAATGAGCGCGGTTCTCGACTCGCTCTACACGCACTTTCAACGCAGCAAGAACAAGGACGGATCGAAATGACGGAGGAGACCATGACGGCGGCGCCTGGCTACTCCCTGTGGCAGCTCGTGCGCTACATGCTGGCGCTGGGCACCTGGGGCTTCGGCGGCCCGGTGGCCTTGGTCGGCTACATGTACCGCGACCTGGTCGAGCAGCGGCGCTGGGTCTCGGAGGCCGAATACAAGGAAGGCATGACGCTCGCGCAGCTCATGCCGGGGCCGCTGGCGGCACAGCTGTCGATCTACCTGGGCTACGTGCACTACGGTCTGCTGGGTGCAACCGTGGCGGGCATCGCCTTCGTGCTGCCCTCGTTCCTCATGGTCGTGGGCATCGGCGCGGCCTACGTTTCCTACGGCGGCATTCCGTGGATGCAAGCCGTGTTCTACGGAGTCGGCGCCTGCGTCATCGGCATCATCGCGATGAGCGCCTACAAGCTGACCACCAAGAGCATCGGCCGCGACAAGCTGCTCTGGGCGATCTACCTGGTGAGCGCGGCCATCACGGTGGTCACCCGGAACGAGATCGTGTGGCTCTTCCTGGGCGCCGGAGTGCTGGTGTGGCTGCTGCGCGCGCCGCCCAAGGGCTTGTTCGGCGGTGGTGGGCTGAACAGCATCGCTGCGTCGGGCGCGCTGGCGGGAATGCTGGCCACCGAAGGCACGGACTGGCACAAGCTCGGGCAGATCGGTGCCTTCTTCGCCTATGCGGGCAGCTTCGTTTTCGGAAGTGGTCTCGCGATCGTGCCGTTCCTGTACAGCGGCGTCGTGAAGGACTATCACTGGCTCACCGATCGGCAATTCGTCGATGCGGTGGCCGTCGCGATGATCACGCCGGGCCCGGTCGTCATCACCACCGGGTTCATCGGCTATCTCGTGAGCGGCTTTGCGGGCGCACTCGTCGCTGCGCTCGGCACGTTCGTGCCGTGCTTCCTGTTCACCGTCCTGCCGGCGCCGTACTTCAAGAAGCATGGCAAGCATCCGGGCATCGTCGCCTTCGTCGATGGCGTGACAGCCGCGGCGGTCGGCGCGCTGACCGGCGCGGTGATCGTGATCGCCCAACGCTCGATCACCGATGGGGTGACAGCCGGGTTGGCGGTCGCCACGGCGGCATTGCTGTGGCGCTTCAAGAAGCTGCCCGAACCCTTGATCGTCATCGCCGCTGCACTGATCGGCCTGGTCGTGCATCCCCTGATGACACGTGTGTGAACCGAACCACCGAAGGAATCCCATGGACTTGCAACTACGCCCACTCACGCTGGACCTCACGCGGCTGGACGGCCTGTCACAGCGCCTCGTTGCGAGCCACCACGAGAACAACTACGCCGGCGCCGTGAAGCGGCTGAACGCCATCCGCAAACAGCTCGGTGAACTCGATTGGGCGAGCGCTGCGGTGTTCGCCGTCAATGGCTTGAAGCGAGAAGAACTCATCGCAGCCAACTCCGCCTACCTGCACGAGCTGTACTTCGATGCACTGGGCGGGGATGGCGTGCTGCCGTCCTGCGGGCTGTCCACCGCGATCGAGCGCGACTTCGGTTCGATCAAGCAATGGCATGCCGAGTTCACGGGCCTCGCCAAGGCCATGGGCGGCGGATCGGGCTGGGCGTTGATGTCCTGGTCGTCGCGCGAGGGCCGGCTCGTCAACCACTGGGCGGCGGACCACACGCACCTGCTCGGCGGAGGCACCCCGGTGCTCGCGCTGGACATGTACGAGCACGCCTACCACATGGACTTCGGCGCGAAGGCTGCCGCCTATGTCGATGCCTTCATGAAGAACATCCGCTGGGACGCGGTGTACCGGCGGTATGGCGTCACGGTGGCCGGCGACGCCGTGGCGTGGAGCACGGACCTGGCCACGCTGGCGGGGAGTGCGGACAAGGTTCGCATCATCGACGTGCGACGGCCCGAGAACCTCGCCCAAGCCACGGAGACGGTGGCCCATGCGACTTGGCACGATCCCTCGCAGCTCGACCAGTGGACGAGTGAACTCGACCCCTCGCAGCCCGTCGTCGTGTGCTGCGTCCACGGCCTGGACATCGGTCGCTCCACCGCCATGGCCTTGCGTGCACGCGGCTTCGATGCGCGCTATCTCGCCGGGGGCATCGAAGCGTGGCGGGCGGCGGGTCTGCCGGTGCAACCCAAAGGAGAGGTCTCATGAAAGGACGACATGGCGGCACTTCAATGCCGATGTGTGTGATGCTCATCGGGCCCATGGGCGTGCGAATGCCACAGCGGCTCATGCTCGTGCGCGTGGCTTTCAGTGAGGTGAAGAACGATGCCGAGGATCATCAGCGCCGCGCCAGCCAGCATCCACCCGGTGCCGCTGCGTTCTCCAAGCAAGAAGGCGAACATGGCACCCACGAATGGCGCGAACGCGAACACCGAGCCGGTGCGACAGCGTGTTGTCGACGCCCCAGACGAGGCCGAGGTGGTGAAGCTGCCGATGCCGGTACCGAAGCGCTGCACCATGGGCGTGCTGATGCCGAACAGTACAGCGGCCGTCAAGGCAATGAAGCCGCCGCGAAGGGCTGGCAGTGTCCGGTGATTCATGGATTTCCTGCGCATGCTTGCGCTCGCGGCGGTTCACAGCCAGGGCGTGGCAGCGGGCGACGAACAGTGGACATCGATGGCAAGGCGACGCGAAGCTGCCAGCATACGCAGGCCATGGGAGATTCAAATCTGGGCGTGACATGACCCGCTGGATTGACGTGCATCAAATCACGACTCGCAATGCGTGCCACGCTTGGCGCAACTGACAGGAGTTCCTCTATGCGTCACTTTTTGGTTTTCGCCCTTGCTGCAGCCCTTTCAACCAGTGTGCTGGCGCAAACCGATGAGGACCACGCTGCGCATCACCCCGAAGGTGCTTCGGCACCGGCGGCCAAGGCCGCCCCCAAGGTCGCCCCAAAGGCTGCCACCGCGACCTCGGCGCAGATGGACAAGCAGATGAAGTCCATGCAGGAGATGCACGAAAAGATGATGGCCGCGACGACGCCGGAGGAGCGCCAGGCGCTCATGACCGAGCACATGAAGTCCATGCAGGGCGGCATGGCGATGATGGATCAGATGAAGGCGCCCGGCGCCAAGGGCGGCGGCAAGCCCATGAGCCCCGAGATGATGGGGAAGCGCATGGACATGATGGAGATGATGATGCAGATGATGATGGACCGCGAAGCGGCCCGCACACCTGCCGGCAAGTGACGGAAGGAGCCCGTCCATGGACCATGAACATTCCGGTTCACCGCCATTCTGGAGATCACCCTCCGGCTTGACGCTGCTCGTGGCCGCAGCGGTCGGTGGCTTCCTGCTGTTCACGGAGCATCGCGCCCACGTCCTGGGCGTCCTGCCTTATGCCTTCCTGCTGGCGTGCCCGCTGATGCACATGTTCATGCATCACGGCCACCACCACGGTGGCCACGGCCACAGGGAAAGGACTGGTGATGAACGCCCCGGACAATGACTACGGCCTGTGGGGCCTGGTGGTCTTGAACTCGGTCATCTTCGTCGGGTTCGCCTACAGCTTCTTCAAGCCGGCCACCCTGCACGACTGGCGCAGCTTCGGCGCGTACTCCGCGTTTGTCGTGGCGCTGTTCGCCGAAATGTATGGCTTCCCGTTGACCATCTACCTGCTCTCGGGCTGGCTGGGCACCAAGTTTCCCGGGGTCAACCTGTTCGGGCACGACGCCGGGCACCTCTGGTGGCTGTTGACCGGCCAGCACGGAAATCCACACACCGGCGCGCTGCACCTCTTGAGCTTCGCGTTTCTGTTCGCCGGCTTCATGCTGCTGTCGAAGGCATGGCACGTGCTCTACCACGCTCAACGGCGGCATGGCCTTGCCACAGCGGGTCCATACCGGCTCGTGCGTCATCCGCAGTACATCGGCTTCGTGCTCATCATGTTCGGCTTCCTGCTGCAGTGGCCCACGCTGCTGACGCTCGCGATGTTCCCTGTGCTGGTGGTGATGTATGTGCGCCTGGCCGTCTCGGAAGAGCGGGATTCGGAAGCGGCATTCGGCGACGCCTGGCGTGCCTATGCCGCCGTGACGCCGCGATTCATTCCCCACTTCTCAAAGTCCAGCCGTGCGCGACACGCAAGCAGCCACTAAGGGAGCAGAGCTTGCCTCCGGGCTCGGGGCCATTGTCCTCGGGGCAGGATTGGCGCTCGTGCTGCCCGAATGGCTTCGTGCCTATGCCTTGCCCTTGCTGATCGGTGGTGTGCTCGTCCATGGCGTGGGAATGACCCTGAAGTACCGGCTCGAATCCCGTGACGGTCGGGTCCTCTGGTGGGAGCGGGCGCTTTTCTGGTTGTGCTGGTCGCTGCTCGCAGCACTGGGGGTCTGGATGGGCGCTGCGCTCGCGATTCGCCAGTAGGGTCGATGCCGGCTCTTGACTTTCCAGTGTTGGGAAGGTCGAAACTCCAAACAGGAACAGGAGAGCCGCATGCCGTCGACCAGCACTGAACGTCACGAGCACCACCATGGGCAGCACGTCATGCCCGACGGCACGGTCATGGATGGTGCGCGCCACGTGGGTCACGACCACAGTGGCCACGCCCCCATGCCTGCCAGTGCGAAGCCGGTGGGCGAGGGCGGACCCAGTCAAGTCGAGTACACCTGCCCGATGCACCCGCAGGTGCGGCAGATGGGACCGGGCCACTGCCCCATCTGCGGCATGGCGCTGGAGCCGGTCGTCGCGACGGCGGAACAAGGCGAGAGTCCCGAGCTGCGGGACATGACGAGGCGGTTCTGGATCGGCACGGCGTTGGCATTGCCGGTCTTCGCGCTTGAGATGGGCAGCCATCTCTTCAACATCCACCACCTGATTGCGCAGCAGGCGTCCAACTGGGTTCAGCTGCTGCTCGGCACGCCGGTGGTTCTGTGGGCCGGCTGGCCGTTCTTCACGCGGGCCATCTCCTCGGTGAAGAACCGAAGCCTGAACATGTTCACGCTCATCGCTCTCGGCACGGGCGCCGCGTGGCTGTACAGCATCGTCGCGACCCTCGCGCCGGGCGTGTTCCCGCCGGCCCTGCGCAGCGAGGACGGTGCGGTGGCGGTCTACTTCGAGGCCGCGGCCGTCATCACGGTGCTGGTGCTGCTCGGCCAGGTGCTCGAACTGCGGGCGCGGGAGAAGACCTCCGGGGCCATCAAGGCCTTGCTCGGCCTTGCGCCGAAGACCGCGGTGAAGGTGAGGAGCGACGGCACGGATGAGCCCGTGCAGGTCGATGCCATCCAGGTCGGCGACCTCCTGCGGGTGCGCCCCGGCGAGAAGGTGCCGGTGGACGGCGAGCTCACCGAGGGCAAGGGCAATGTCGACGAATCGATGGTCACCGGCGAGCCGATGCCGGTGGCCAAGGCGGTGGGGTCCAAGGTCACGGCGGGCACGCTGAACCAGACGGGCGGCTTCGTGATGCGGGCCGAAAAGGTCGGCGCCGACACCTTGCTTTCGCAGATCGTCCACATGGTGGCCGCGGCGCAGCGCAGCCGCGCCCCGATCCAGCGCATGGCCGACCAGGTGGCTGGGTGGTTCGTGCCCGTCGTCATCCTGGTCGCGGCGCTGACCTTCGTGGCCTGGCTGGTGTGGGGCCCGTCGCCCCCGTTCAGCTTTGCGCTCATCACGGCCGTTGCCGTGCTCATCATCGCGTGCCCGTGTGCCCTCGGCCTCGCCACGCCGATGTCGATCATGGTCGGCGTCGGCAAGGGCGCCCAGCTTGGCGTGCTGATCCGCGATGCCGAGGCGCTGGAGAAGATGGAGAAGGTGGACACCCTGGTACTGGACAAGACGGGCACCTTGACCGAAGGCCGCCCCAAGGTCGTCCACATCGAGCCGGCCAACGGCTTCGCGCAGGACGACGTGCTGCAAAAGCTGGCCAGCGTCGAGCGCGCCAGCGAGCATCCCTTGGCGATGGCCATCGTGATGGACGCGCAGGAGCGCAAGCTGGTGCTGTCGCCCGTATCCGACTTCGATTCCCCGGTGGGCAAGGGCGTGGTCGGCACGGTCGACGGTGCCACCGTGGTGTCGGGCAGTGGCAAGTTCCTGGCCGAGCACGGCATCGACATCCAGTCGCTCGAAGGCGCCGCCGAGGCGCAGCGCGTGAGGGCGGCTACCGTCATCTTCGTCGGCGTGGCCGGAAGGCTGGCCGGCTTCGTCGCCATCGCCGACCCCATCAAGCCGACGACCCCGCAGGCCCTCGATGCGCTCAAGGCCGCCGGCATCCGGATCGTCATGCTCACCGGAGACGGCAAGACCACGGCCGAGGCGGTGGGCCGCCAGTTGGGCATCGACGAAGTCGTCGCGGAGGTCTTCCCGGAGGACAAGGTGGCGGTCGTCAAACGGCTCACCAGCGAAGGCCGCTCGGTGGCCATGGCCGGCGACGGCGTGAACGATTCCCCCGCGCTGGCCGCGGCCCTCGTCGGGATCGCCATGGGAACCGGCACCGACGTGGCGATGGAGAGCGCGGGCATCACCTTGCTCAAGGGGGACCTGATGGGCATCGTGCGCGCGAGGACCTTGTCTCGCGCGACCATGCGCAACATCCGGCAGAACCTGGTGCTGAGCTTCGTCTACAACGTGGCCGGCATCCCGCTGGCGGCGGGTGTGCTCTATCCGTTCTTCGGCGTGCTGCTGTCGCCCGTGGTGGCCGCGGCGGCGATGGCGCTGTCATCGGTCAGCGTCATCGGCAACGCGCTTCGACTGCGTACGCTCAAGGTGGAGTGAGCTCCATCGCCTTCAGGTATCACCTGGCTGCCTCGATCTGCGTCACGACGATCGATCCGTCGGCCTTCTCGGCTGTGAAACGCACCTTGTCGCCAGGCTGCAGCTTGTCGAGCATCGCCGGGTCCTTGACCTTGAACACCATGGTCATGCCAGGCATTCCGAGGTTCTTGATGTCGCCGTGCTTCATGGTGATCTTCTGGTTTTCCTTGTCGATCTTCTTGACCTCGCCGTCGCTCGCCATGGGGGTGGCTGCTGCCGTTGCACTGCCTTCGCTCTTTTGCGCGGCGCCCGTGGTGTCGGCGACCTTCACGACGCCTCGCATGCCGGCGTCGTAGTGGCCGGGCTGCAGGCACGCGAACGCCACCTTGCCGGTCTTGGTGAAGCGCCAGACCACTTCGCCGCTCTTGCCCGGCTGCACCGTGACCTGGTTGGGGTCCGAGTGCTCCATCTCGGGAAACTTCTTCATGAGCTCGTAGTGCTCCTTGAGCGCGTGGTCGGTACCGAGGACGAACTCGTGCTTGAGCTGTCCGGAGTTCTTGACCACGAACCGAATGGTCTCGCCTTGCTTCACGTCGACGCTGTCGGGGATGAAGCGCATGTTGTCGGTCATGTCGACGTTGACGGTGCGGTTCGCTTGGGCGGGGTCGCCCGCGACGCCGATGGCCGCACCGTGGTCGTGCTTGTGAGCGACGGCGGCCCCGGCCGAGGCGCCGTGAGCGGGCCCCTCGCTGGCTCTCGCACCACCGCTCAGGAAAGCAGCGGTGGCCAGAGCAAGTGCAAGTGTTTTCATGATCGATGGAAGTTCAGTGTTGACAGTCATCGGATTTCCTTTCAGTGGCCTGAATGGCCGGATGGTTTGCGGATCTGGACTTCGATGTCCTTCTGAGCGGGTGCGCTTGCCTTGGGCGACGCGGCGCGCGCCGGCTCGGCCAAGGCGCCTGTCCACTCGTAGGCCTGCGTTCCCTTGGGGTGCTGGTACCAGCCCGGATCGCGGTAGTCCCCCGCCTTCTGGTTGCGGCGCACCTTGAGCATCGAGAACATGCCGCCCATCTCGACGCTGCCGAACGGGCCGTCGCCGCCCATCATCCGCGCGGTGTTGTCCGGGATGGGCATCTCCATCTCGGACATGTCGCCCATGCCGCGTTCGCCCATCACCATGTAGTCGGGGATGACCTGGGTGATCTGCTTGACGACCTCGCGGTGGTCGACGCCGATCATCGTGGGCAGGTCGTGCCCCATCGCGTTCATTGTGTGGTGGCTCTTGTGGCAGTGGAAGGCCCAGTCGCCTTCCTCGTCGGCAATGAACTCGAGCTGGCGCATCTGGCCGACCGCGACGTCGGTCGTGACCTCGGGCCAACGCGCGGCGCGCGGCATCGGCCCGCCGTCGGTGCCTGTGACCGTGAACTCGTGCCCGTGGATGTGCATCGGGTGGTTGGTCATCGTGAGGTTGCCCATGCGGATGCGCACCTTGTCGCCCTGGCGCACGACCAGCGGCGAGATGCCGGGAAACACACGGCTGTTCCACGTCCACAGGTTGAAGTCGAGCATCGTCATGATCTTGGGCGTGTAGGCCCCCGGCTCGATGTCGTAGGCGTTGAGCAGGAACACGAAGTCGCGATCGACCTCTTCGATCAGCGGATGCTTGGCCTTCGGGTGCGTGACCCAGAAGCCCATCATTCCCATCGCCATCTGGACCATCTCGTCGGCGTGCGGGTGATACATGAAGGTGCCCGGCCGGCGTGCGATGAACTCGTAGACGTAGGTCTTGCCGGGTTCGATCGCTGGCTGGGTGAGGCCGGTGACGCCGTCCATGCCGTTGGGCAGCCGCTGGCCGTGCCAGTGGATGGACGTGCGCTCTGGCAGCTTGTTGGTCACGAAGATGCGCACGCGGTCGCCTTCGACCACCTCGATGGTGGGACCGGGCGACTGGCCGTTGTAGCCCCACAGGTGCGCCTTGAAGCCCGGCGCCATCTCGCGCACCACCGGCTCGGCCACCAGGTGGAACTCCTTGACGCCGGCGTTCATCCGCCAGGGCAAGGTCCATCCGTTCAGCGTGACGACGGGGTTGTATGGGCGGCCGGTGTTGGGCACCAGAGGCCCCATCGTGTCGGGCTTGGTCTGGATCACGGGCTCGGGCAGTGCAGCCATCGCCGCCTTGCTCACGCTGGCTGCGGCCATGGCGACGCCGGCACGCGCAGTGCCGAGCATGAATCGCCGTCGGTTGTTGGTCATCTGGGGTTCCTCTGTGCAATCAATGGCCGGCGGATGCCGCACCGGTGCCGGCCGGGCGAGCGTCCATGCCGGGAAGGGTCATGGGCTTGCCGAGTGCCGCAGCCTGAAGGCCGGCATCCGCGAGCCAGAAGTCGCGCTGCGCATCGATCGCCTGCACGACGCTTGCGATCTGCTCGCGCGTGTCGGCCAGCAGCTCGAAGACGCCAATGAGCATGCCGTTGTAGCGAAGCAGGTTCTCTTCGGCGATCGTCTTGCGCAGCGGCACGATCTCGTCGCGGTAGTGCTTTGCCAGGTCGTAGGTGCTGCGGTAGTTGCCATAGGCTTCGCGCAGCTGCGAGGCCGCCTGCACGCCGACCGCGGCAGCACGGTTCAGTGCGGCCATGTAGGTGGCCTGGGCCCGCGCTCGGTTGGCGTCGCCGAAGTCGAAGATCGGCAGCGGCAGTTCCAGGTCGTAACCCTTCTTGGGCGGCAGACCGGTTTCGGACACGCGCACGGCGCCGACGTGCAAGCCGTTGACGATGCTGGTGACACGCGTGAGGCCCTGCTCGCGAGCCACGAAGTCCAGGTCGGCCTGGGCCAGTGCGACGTCAAGCCGGTTCGTCAGCGCGGCCTGGCTGAAGGACTGCTCCTGCTTGGGCGTCGCAGGCAAGTCCGGCAGGCGCTCGGGCAGCGTCAGCGAAGCCGCCTGGCCGTCGTTGAGGCCGAGAGCACGCACCAAGGCTTCCCGCGTGGACTGCGCGCCTTGTTGGGCGCGCGCGAACTGCGCCATGGCTTCGGCATAGAACGCTTGCTGGCGCGCACGCTGGAGCTTGCTGAAATTGCCCACCGCCTGCATGCGCCGCGCAAGCTCGGCACTGGCCTCGGCAGACACCTTGATCTGCTCGAAGTAGGTCAGCGACTGCTGGGCCGCCACCGCCCGCACCCAGGCCGTTCTGGCTTCCGAGGCGGCCTGGACCACGTCGGCAGCCAGTTGCAGCCGCACCTGCTGCTGGCGGAAGTCGGCCTGCCGCATCCTGGCGGGCAGCAGCAACAGGTCCAACAGCGGCACCGACAGCGTGCGGGTGATCTCGAGTTCGCTCAGGTTGCCGTCGTTGCGCGCCAGGCGCTCGAAGGCGAACACCGGATTGGGCAGCCGCGTGGACTGGGTCGCAGCCGCCGAGGTGGCCGCGCCGTCCGCGAGCGCGGCCTGCAGCGCCGGGCTGTAGGCCAGGGCAATGCGCACCGCGTCGTCTGCCGTGAGCGGCTTGGCGAGCGCGGCATCCACATCGGCTTGCGCCTGCTGCCGTGCCTGCGCGCTGTTCAGCCACTTCAGCTCGGCGCCGATTCGTTCGCCGCTCAGGCGCTGGACCTCGGCGAGGTTGGAGTCGATGGCGGTGCTGGCGCATCCGCTGAGAACGGCTGTTGCCAGTGCGATGGCGCCAAGGCGCCGCAGGGCTTTCGGGTTGGCGGATAGGGTCATGGCTTCTTCTCGGACGCGGCCGCGTTGGGGCTGGACGGTGAAGCAGACGGGGGCTTGGGCGTGCTGTCCCCGGCGACCTCTCGAGCGTAGGCTTGCCAGCCGCCGACCTGGGCGACCACGTCGTTCGAGGCCTTCCACGACGAGATGGGCTGGTCCGAAAAGCGGCGGTAGCCATCCAGGGCCGAGCGATAGGCGACCAGGGGCGCCGAAGCGCTGCTACTGGGTGCAGCAGCTCGGCTTTGCGCATGGGCGTCCGGGAGCCCGAGTGCGATCAGGAGCGCCGCCAGGGCGGCATGGAGATGCAATGGCATCGAGATCCTCGCTGGGAATTGCTGGAGCCGCATGCGGGGCGCACGCAGTCAGCGACAGGGAGTGCCGGGCGTTCGAATCAGGCACGCCGATGCACGGCGTACCCGGAGCCATTCGCCCGGGCCGTCAGGCGAGGATCGTTCGAGGGGGACGCTCTGGACCGTCGGTCAGGAAGACGACGATCTCTGCGGACGCGACGAGGGGTGCGGTCTCGGTGAGGTCTTGCGACACCACGACGAGCGACATCGCGGGGAGCACAGCGGCGCTGCAGCACGACGCGCAGACGCTGCAACCGGCCTTTCCACCGTCATGGTGGTGCCCGGCCGAGTGATCGGCCACGGGATGCGCCGCAGTGTGCTCGTGGGTGAGATGATGCGAGCGTCCACCCTCGGCCTGCATGGCCTCATGGTGATGCACATGGCCTTGATTGGCCAGCGATGCCCGACCGTGCTCATGCGTGGAACCGCAATGCAGCATCGTCGCAGCAGCCACTCCCTGGATCGGGAGCGCCACGGCGATGAGCCACATGACGATGAGTCGCAAGAGAGGTCGCATCAAATGCAAGTGTAGTGGCGGTCCTGGGTAGCAAGGTCGATGGCAGGGGCACGAACGCCGATGCAATCCCGAAGGATGAAGCTTGACACCATGTCAAGGTCAAGCGATGGCGTTCGATCGACGCTGGCAGCCGCATCCATAAGGCTGCCTTATGGCCGAGCGCCACAACGGTATTGGCACTCGCGGGCGGTCTTGCCTAGAGTCGAGTCACTCCATCACGACCTCGCCGACGCCATGAACCTGCTGCCCCGCAACGTCCTTTCCGCCACCATCGCCTGCATGCTCGCCGGCACCGTTGGCAGTGCCTTCGCCGAAAGCTCGCCGACGCTCGAACGCATCGCGCAGACCGGCACCATCACGCTCGGCCACCGCGAGTCGTCCATCCCGTTCAGCTACCTCAACGGTACGCAACCAGTGGGCTTTGCCATGGACTTGTGCATGCGCGTGGTCGATGCGCTCAAGGTGCAGACCAAGCGGCCCGACCTGAAGGTGAACTACCAGATGGTCACCTCGTCGAACCGGCTGCCGCTGGTGCAGAACGGCACGGTGGACCTCGAATGCGGCTCCACCACCAACAACACCGTGCGGCAGAAGGAGGTGGCCTTCACGCTCAACCATTTCTACACCGGCACGCGCCTGCTCACACGCAAGGATTCAGGCATCACCAAGCTCGCCGACCTGAAGGGCAAGACGCTCGCGACCACCGCCGGCACCACCAACCTGCAGGTGCTGCGCCGGCTCATCCACGACTCGAACCTCGACGTGAACATGCTCTCCGCCAAGGACCACGCCGACGCCGTGCTTCTCGTCGAATCGGGCCGCGCCGTGGCCTTCGGCATGGACGACATCCTGCTGTATGGCTTTGCCGCGGCTTCCGCCAAGCCGGCGGATTGGGTGGTCGTGGGCGAGCCGCTGCAGGTCGAGCCCTACGCCATCATGCTGCGGAAGGACGACCCGGAGTTCAAGAAAGTGGTCGACGCGACGATGCTCAAGACCATCCAGTCGGGCGAGTTCGAAACGCTCTACCGCAAGTGGTTCCAATCGCCCATCCCGCCGAAGAACGTGAACCTCAACGTGCCCATGAGCGAGGACCTGAAGCGCCACCTGAAGGCACCCAGCGACCGGCCGAACCTGTGATGCCCCGGCGTGTGAATCCGTGCGACAACCCCATGACGCCGACCATCGTGCCGCACATGCATCCCCCCGCCGCGCAAGCACTGCCGCTCATCGGCGTGCTGGGCGGCATGGGGCCTGCCGCGACGGCCGACTTCTACCGCAAGCTGGTGGAGCTCACGCCCGCCGAGCGCGACCAGGACCACCTGCCGCTGCTCATCCGTGCAGTGCCGCAGATTGCCGACCGCGCCGCGTCCATCCTCGAAGGCGCGCCGTCGCCCGAACCGCAACTGGTGAGCGGCGCGCGCTGGCTGCAGGCGAGCGGCGCGGCGCTGGTGGTCATGCCCTGCAATACCGCGCACCTCTGGCATGCGCCCATCCAGCAGGCCTTGCAGGTGCCGATGCTGCACATCGTCGATGCCGTGCTCGACGAGGTGCGGCGGCGCTTCGCAGGGGAGGGCCTGCTTCGCCTGGGGTTGCTGGCGACCACCGCGACAGTCCGCTGCGCGCTGTACCCGAATCGCGCCGCCGCATCGAATGCGGCCGGGCGGCGTGCCATCTCATGGCTCGCGCCCGATGACGAGCACCAGTCGGCATGGGTGGATGCGGGCATCCGGGCAGTGAAGGCCCGCGACCTGGTGCTTGCCCAACAGCTGCTCGGCGCGGCCGCGAAGCAGCTGATCGGGCAGGGCGCCGACGCGCTGGTCCTGGCCTGCACCGAGGTGCCGCTCGCACTCGGCCCGCAAGCAGTGCCGCTGCTGGATTCGACCAGTCTGCTGGCCGAGGCGACGCTGCGCTGGGCGGGCATGGACGTGTCGCCTCAGGCGTACTGAATCAGCCGCCCTGACGGTGTCACCACCGCCACGTGCACGGCGGCGCAGCCTTCATGCGAGCCATCGCTGAAGGACAGCCGGTGGCCGCCCAGGTCCAGGTCGTGGATGGTTTCGAGCGCGCGCAGCAGGCCGCCGGCATCCGGCCGCGCCGCGCGCTTCAGGCCCTCGACCACGACCCGCGCCTGCATGAACCCTTCGAGCGCCTGCACATGGCAGGGCACGCGGCCGGCCGACGCGGCCGCCAGGCGTGAGAACTCGGCGACCAGCGGGATGTCCGTGCAGCGCGGGTCCGGGACGGTTTGCGACAGCATGACTGTCTTGGCCGCGTCGCCGGTTTCCTCCAGCAGGGTGTGCGGGTCCATGTCGGAGATGGTGGCGATGAGGGGACGGTAGTCGAGGCGGTGCGCCTGCTGGATGAACGAGGTGGCGGCCTGCGCGGTGGTGGCGAGCAGCACCGCGTGCGCATTCGAGTGGCGCACCGTCGCCACCAGCGGCGCGATGTCCTGCTGCGATCGCGGGTGGGCAATGGCGCGCAGCAGCGACAGGCCGGTGCCGGCCACATGTGAGCGCAGCGTCTGCTCGGTGTCGCGCCCGAACTCGTCGTCCTGGCACACAAGCACCATCGAGCGGATCGAGGTCTTGGCCAGGGTCTGCACCAGCCGCGCCAGCTCGCTCGCGTAGCTCGCGCGGATGTGGAACAGGTTGCGGTCGAACGGGGTGCGCAAGGACGAGGAGCCGCTCGCCGAAGGCAAGGTCGGGATATGCAGGCCGCGCGCCGCCAGCTCCGCGGCGACGGCCAGCGTGTTGCGCGTCCCGAAGCTGAGGATGGCCACGGGCAGCTCGGGCGCGTCCAGCAGCTGCCGCGCCATCTGTGCCGAGCGGGCGCAGTCGTAGCCGTCGTCGAGCATCACGTGCCGGATGCGTCGGCCGTGGACGCCGCCCGTACGGTTGGCCTCGTCGAAGCCCATCGAGGCGCCGGCCGCGACCATGGCCCCTGCCGCGCCCACCGCACCTGAGCGAGGAGCGATCTGGGCGACGACCAGATCGGCTGGCGCGCCGGGCGACATGCGCACGAAGCTCGAACGGAAAGCCGACAGGCAGCTGTGCAAGAGGGGTGTCATGCGCGCCGATTGTGTCGGCCGGCTTGCGCAATACCTTTGCCGTTTTCGGCCCCGGCCACGGCATGAACAGCAATGTTTTTGCGGTCCCCACGCGAAAGAATTCCCGGCACTTCGATCGGCGCCGCCCAAGCGGCTGCCTGACATCACCCCTTCAGGAGAAACACCAGTGCCACCCTCGGCCATCGCTGACTCGACCCCGGGCATGTCGCCCGCCGCAGAGGAAGCCATCCGCAAGTTCTTTGTCGAGGCCCGCAGCTTCAATGCTTGGCAGGACCGGCCCGTCGCGCCGGAACTGCTCGATCGCCTGTTCAGCCTGATGAGCCTCGGGCCGACATCGGCGAACTGCTCGCCGGCACGCATCGTCTTCGTGACGAGCGCCGCCGCGAAGGAGCGCCTCTTGCCCTTGCTGCACGAAGGCAACCGCGAGAAGACGCGCCAGGCGCCCGTCACCGCCGTCATCGGCTACGACGTGGATTTCGCGCAGCAGCTGCCGCGGCTCTTTCCGCATGCACCCGACGCGGCGTCCTGGTTCGCCGAACCCCATCACGCCGCAGCGACGGCGTTTCGCAACGGCAGCCTGCAGGGCGGCTACTTCATCCTCGCCGCCCGCTCGCTCGGGCTCGATTGCGGGCCCATGTCGGGCTTCGACGAGGCCGCGGTCGACAAGCTGTATTTCGCGCGCACGCGCATCCGCACCAACTTCCTGTGCAACCTCGGGTATGGCGACCCGTCGGGCCTGTTCCCCAGAAGCCCGCGCCTCGGGTTCGACGATGCCTGCCGCGTCGTGTGAGGAGCCGGCCATGAGCACCCCCACACGATTGAGTGCGCATGAGCGCGACACCGCCTTGTCGGCGCTCGCAGGCTGGGACGCCGTCGCGGACGGCAACGCCATCCGCAAGCGCTTCAGCTTTTCCGGTTTCTCCCAGGCCTGGGGCTTCATGAGCCGCGTGGCGCTGGAGGCCGAGCGCATGAACCACCATCCCGAGTGGAGCAACGTCTGGAACCGCGTGGACATCCTGCTGACCACGCATGACGCCGGAGGACTGTCGGCCAACGACGTCCAGCTGGCCCGCAAGATCGACCGCTGCGCCTTCGAGGCCGGTGCCTGAGCGCTACACGAGACCCCACATGTTTCATCACATTCCGAGCGACGGCGGCGACGCCATCTTCAGCTTGCACGAGAAGTTCCTGCAGGACCGGCGCGACCACAAGATCGACCTGAGCGTCGGCATGTATTTCGACGACGAGGGGCGGGTGCCCGTCATGCAGGCCGTGCGCGAGGCGGAACTCGAAGCGGCACAGTCCCCGAGCCCCAGGCCCTACCAGCCCATGGAAGGCGCGGCGGCTTATCGGCAGGCGGTGCAGCGCCTCGTCTTCGGTGCCGACCACGACGCGGTGCGCGGCGGCTGCATCGCCACCTTGCAGACACCGGGCGGCTCGAGCGCGCTGCGCTTGGGCGGCGACTTCCTCAAGGCCTTCTTCGGCCGCGCCGCTGTGTGGCTGAGCGATCCCAGCTGGAACAACCACAAGGCCATCTTCGCGGGCGCCGGGCTCGAGGTGTCCAGCTACCCGTACCACGACCCCGCCACGCAGGGGATCCGCATCGGCGCCATGCTCGAGCGGCTGGACGCCTTGCCGGCGCACTCCATCGTCGTGGTGCACGCCTGCTGCCACAACCCGACCGGGCTGGATCTTTCGCACGAGCAATGGGTGGAGGTGGCGCAGGTGTGCCGCCAGCGGCAGCTCATCCCCTTCCTCGACTTCGCCTACCAGGGCTTCGGCGACGGCATCGAGGAGGACACCCTGGCCGTGCGCGTGTTCCTCGATGCGGGCCTGCGCTTCCTGGTGGCGAACTCGTTCTCCAAGAATTTCTCGCTGTACGGCGAGCGTTGCGGCGCCCTGAGCGTGGTGTGCCGCGATGCCGAGGAGGCCGAGCGGGTGATGAGCCAGTTGAAGGCGATGGTGCGTCGCATCTACTCCAACCCACCCACGCATGGCGGCCTGCTGGTGGCACGCGTGCTCGGGTCGCCCGTGCTTCGGGCACGCTGGGAGCAGGAGCTCGCGTCCATGCGCCAGCGCATCCGTTCGATGCGCGAGCGGATCCACGCCGGCCTCAGCGCTGCCTTTCCTGGAGAAGACTTCGGCCACTACCTGACGCAGCGCGGCATGTTCAGCTACACCGGACTGTCGGGCGCTCAGGTCGCGCACCTGCGGCAAGCCCACGCCATCTACCTCATCGACTCCGGCCGCATGTGCATGGCTGGGTTGAACGAGCGCAATGTGGACGCGGTCACCGATGCGCTGGCCGAGACGCTGGGCCGCGTCGAGCAGGCCGCCGCCTGAAAGCGGTCGGCGGGCCGCGCGATGACTTTCCACGCCCGGCATGGTCTACTGCGCCCGTTTTCCACGGGAGAGTTCCCATGAATCGCCCAGCACCACTGACCGACGTCGAGATGACGATCCTGGAGGAGTTGCAGCACGACGCCAGGCTGTCCAGCGCCGACCTCGCCGAGAAGCTCAACCTGTCGGTCACGCCCACCTGGCGCCGCGTGAAGAAGCTCGAGCAGGCCGGGCTGATCCGCGGCTACCACGCATTGCTCGATGCCAAGCTGCTGGGCTTCGGCATCGAGTCCTTCCTCATGGTCAGCGTGCACACGCACGATGAACGCAACATCCAGCTCTTCGAGGCCGCGGTGGCCGCGATCGACGAGGTCATCTCCTGCCACATGGTGTCCGGCGGCGGCGACTTCATGCTGCACGTCGTGGCCCGCGACATGGACGCCTACGCCGACTTCATCAGCCGCGTGGCCGGAACGCTGCCCGGCGTGCGCGAAACCCGCTCGGCCTTCGTGATGCGAACCATGAAGCAGTTCACGGGATTGCCGGTCCGCAGGGCAGCGGGGCCCTGAGAAAGCCCGGCCGCAAGGGACGGGGCCGCGGGATTGTTGTCAAAACCAGAACTGCGCATTGCCCGCGGCCCCATTTTTCTTGCGCGGCGCGCTTCCTATAGTTCGACCCATCGGACGAGACATCCACGTCTTGTCCAGAGAGTCGAACATGTTGAAGTCCATTGCCGCCATCCTCGCCATCGCCCTGACATCCACCGGCGCGTTCGCCCAGGTGCAGGCGGCCAGCGACAAGGCCGCCGCCTCGCAAGCTTCCTTCGGCGTGCTGCGCTACGAAGTGCGGGCGGACCTCGACAGGGCACGTGCATCGGGTGCCTGGCCGGTGCGCGAATCGAACGACTTCCAGGCCGTCGCCGCCACGACCAGCCGCAAGGCCACCCACCGCACGCGCAAGGAATATCCCAACGTGATGGGCGTGAGCATCGACGAATGGCTCGCCGGCCGCGAGGCGGCAGCGGCCCACACCGACGGAGAGTGATCGCGCGGCGTCAGCGCGGCCTGATCCGCTGGCTCATCTCCCGCGCCACCGCGCGCAGGGCGCGACTCACACGGTCGTGCGCCGCAAGCTCCATCCAGAACGCATGTGCGGGACCCGCTGCGGCGCTGCCTGCGCTGATGGCATCGGAAGTCCAGTTGATGGGCTGCTGAGCAGGCATTCCGTGAATGGATTTTGGAATGCCACAGTCGCCCGAGCGCGCCCAATGCCCAGCACCAGCGAGGCGACATCGCCAGAAGCCGCGAAACGGTCGACTGGCCTTTCCCAGTAGCCGCCTGAATATCCTGTGAAGTCGCCAGGCCACACGCCGTCAGAAGATCCGGGATTTGCTGATGGCTCGCGTCGAGAATCGGCATGGTGTGTGAATAGATAGTGAATAGATTCCGCCATCTCCCGGGACCATACCGTCATACGTTGCTGGTCGCGCGCACTTCCTCGATGGTGGTGTGGCCGGCGAGCACCTTGTCGATGCCGTCCTGGCGCAATGTCCGCATGCCCTCGCGCAGCGCCGTCTCCTGCAGCGCCTCGGCCCGCGCGCCGGTCTGCACCAGGTGGCGCAGCTCGCGCGAAATGACCATCAGCTCGTGCAGGCCGGCCCGGCCCTTGAACCCGGTCTGGTCGCACTCGCGGCACCCCGGGCTGGAATACATCTGCAGTTGCCCATCGCGCCCATGACGCTCCAACCAGTCGCGGCGTACTGCTTCGCGATTGATCGGCGTGCCGGCTGCGCCGAACGCCTGCATGTGGTCTGACAGCAGCTCCTCGGTCTCCTGCTCGGTGGCCCGCCGGCTGGTGCGGCACTTCACGCACAGCCGGCGCACCAGGCGCTGCGCCAGCACGGCCAGCAGCGAGTCTGCGAAGTTGAACGGGTCCATGCCCATGTCGAGCAGTCGCGTCACCGTCTCGGGTGCGCTGTTGGTGTGCAGCGTCGACAGCACCAGATGGCCGGTGAGCGACGCCTCGATCGCCATCTGGGCGGTCTCCTTGTCGCGAATCTCGCCCACCATGATGACGTCCGGGTCGGCGCGCAGAAAGGCGCGCAGCGCCTTGGCGAAAGTCCAATCGATGCGCGGATTGACCTGCACCTGGCGCAGTCCGGGCTGCGTGATCTCGATCGGGTCTTCGGCAGTCCAGATCTTTCGCTCGGGCACGTTGATGTGGCTGAGCGCGGAGTGCAGCGTGGTGGTCTTTCCCGAGCCGGTCGGGCCCACGCACAGCACCATGCCGTAGGGCCGCTCGATCGCACGCTTGAGCTGGGCGAGATTGCGGGGCGACAGCCCCAGCCTGTCCATCGGGATGGGCTTGGCCGACGCCAGGATGCGCATCACCACGTCTTCCAGGCCGTTGTTGGTCGGAATGGTCGCGACGCGAAGCTCGATGCGATGCCTCGGCGAGAACCTCGCGAAGTTGATCTTGCCGTCCTGCGGCTTGCGCTTTTCGCTGATGTCGAGGTCGCACATGATCTTGATGCGCGCGATCATTGCGCTGCGATAGTTCGGCGGCAGCTCGAGGTAGGTGCGCAGCAGGCCGTCCTTGCGGAAGCGGATGCGGATCTTCTCTCGCCCGGGGTAGCTCTCGACGTGGATGTCGGAAGCGCCTTCCTTGTGCGCCTCGATGATCATCCTGTCGATCATGCGCACGAGCGAGTTGTCGGACTGCTCGATCGCCGTGTCGTCGTCGACGCGCTGCTGGCCTTCCTTCTCCAGCGTCTCGACCAGTTTGTCGGTGCCGGTCAGATCGAAACTGCTGGTCTTCAAGAACTCGCTCGACGCGGCCCGGCTGCCGGAGGCAGCACCGATCTTGTCGTAGGCGGCGAACAGCACGTCGCCCATGTCGCGGCATTGCGCGAGCACCGGCAAGACCTTCATCTGCGCGCTGAACTCCACCTCCTCGATGGCACTGCGCCGCGACGGATCGTCCAGCGCGATCACGAGCCGACCGTCACGCACCAGCAGCGGCATCACCTGCAGGCGCTGCGCGACCTGGAAGCTGATCTTCTGCAAAGCCTCCGGCTCGGCCGGGAAGACCTCCAGGTCGACGAGCGGGTACCCCATCGTGCGGGCCAGGGCGAATTGCAGGTCCAGGCGCGTCACCAAGCCCATGCGCACCAGCAGTTCACCCAGCCGCAGGCTTCGGTCGGCTTGCTGCTGAAGCAGCGCGTCGTTCAGCTGGCCTTCGCTGATCATGCCCAGCGAGATCAGCGCCTCGCCGAGTCGCACCATCGGCATCTTCGCCTGAAGCTCGATGGCGTCGACCAGCTGCTCGGCCGACACCACGCGGCGCACCATCAGGATCTCGCCCAGCCTTTGCCTGCGCAGCTTGCTCTGCATCTGGATGGCTGCGTCGATGTCCAGCGGTGCGGCATGGCGCTGCTCGACCAGCGCCTCGCCGATGCGCACGCCGACCTCGAAGCTCTCGAACGCGCAGCGCGGCACGAACTGCCGCAGCACGCCGCCGTCTATGCCCGCAGGCGGGAACAGGAACAGGCCGAACTCGTTCTCCACCCAGCCCAGCGTCTCGCCGGTCATTTCAGCGCCACTGGCGAGCACCAGGCGAAAGGTCGAAGGGGTACGCGGTTCGAGGGTGCCTGCCTGCAGCCCGGTGACCGGAGGCGGCGAGCGCTCGAGCACCGTCGTCAGCGTGAGGCTGCGGAACTGATCGAAGTGAAGCGGCACCGTGGTGTGCGCGGCATGCAGCTGCACGAGCGCCACGGCTTGTTCCGGCACGAAGAACGTCATGCGGGCCGGCCTGCGCCGGTCCTTCAGGTCGACGATCTCGCACGGCAGCGGCTCGGTCTGCGCCGTGGCGACGGAGAAGTTCGCGCAGGGCGGGTTCGGCCAGACAAAGTCCTCCTCGATCAAGGAGACGGGCGGCGCCGTCTCCGTCACGGGCAAGGCTTTCGTTGTCGTCCAATCCAGGGGTTTCAAGGTGGCTGTCATCAGGGGTCCGGCGATGCACACATCACGCGTGGCGGGAACAACTTAGACCAATGCCAGCCGCGCTTCGGTGTGCCAGCGAACACAGCGCCGACATTTCGCCGCGCGATGCCCCGGCCGCGCCTCATTGCAACGCCTGGTCGTCGGCCATCGGCAAGGTGACGACGAACTCGCTGCCCAGCCCATGGCCGGCGCTGCTCGCAGCGACGCTGCCTCCATGCGCCTGCACGAGTTCATGCACCACGGCCAGGCCGATCCCCAGGCCATGGCCCCGCGCGGCAACGGCACGTGGCTCCTGCACGAACATCGCGAACACGTCAGGCAGCCGTTCCGGGGAGATGCCGATCCCGTTATCGGACACGGTGACCGCGACGGCATGGTCGAGCACCACGGCGGTGATGGAAATACCTCCGCCCTCGGGGGTGTACTTGGTGGCGTTGTCGAGCAGATTCTGAAAAACCTGGGTCAGGCGGACCATGTCACCCGAGATTGGCAAGCGGCCGGGCGGCAGCTGGATGCTCAGGTGCTGCCGCTTCGCTTCCATCGCCGGCCGGCAGGAACCGATGGCCAGGCGGAGGACCTCGCTGAGGTCGACGGTGACACGCTCGAGGTGGAACTTGCCCGCGAGCACACGCGAACCGTCGAGCAGGACGTCGATGATTCGCGCCATGTTCATCGCCTGCCGCTGGATGATCTGCTGAAGGCTCGCATGCCTCGCCTCATCGGCACGAGCGGTGCCGAGCAGGTCTGCCGCGGCGCGGATCGGGTCGAGCGGTTTGCGCAGTTCGTGCGCCACCATCGCCAGGATCTTGGCCCCTCGGGCATCCGATGCATGCGCCTGCGCTTCGCGCGCAGCCAGGCTGGAGAGCGCCATCTGCTCGTTGGCGTAGCGCAAATTGCGGTGATGCGGCGTGTTGCGCGATCGCCCGGCCCCGCCGCGCTCGCCAGATGGGATTCCAGCGTCCAGTGCCTGTCCCGAGGCGGGGGTGTCGTCGCGGCCGTAGAAGCTGAAACTGCCGCCACCGCGTCTCTTCGATTCGTACATGGCTTCGTCCGCGCGCCCGATGAGCGTGGCGGCGTCCTCGCCATCCTGCGGGAAGATGGCAATTCCGACACTCGCCCTGGCCGTGACATCCGGCAGGTCCGTGTTCGAGGCGCCGATGGCTGCCAGCATCTTTTCGGCAATCAGCGCGGCGTCGGAGGCCTGCGAAATCTCGGACAGGAGAACGACGAATTCGTCGCCGCTGTGGCGGCTGACGGTGTCCGAGTCGCGCACGGCCGACTCCAGGCTGCGGGCCACGCGTTTCAGGACTTCGTCGCCGATGGCATGGCCGTGGGTGTCGTTGATCTCCTTGAAGCGGTCGATGTCCACGAACAGCACTGCGATGTGCGTTTGCCGTCGCCGGGCCATGCCGATGGCCGTCTGCAGACGGTCGAGCATGAGCGCGCGGTTGGGGGCGTTGGTCAACGCGTCGCGCTGTGCGACGTGGGTGAGCTCGTTCAGCCTGTGCGTCGCGGTCTCGACCAGGTTCTCGGCCTGCAGCACGTTGAGAACCAACTGCTCGTTCGCTTCGAGCAACTGGGCGGCGTGCGTGTCGTTGAACTCCTGCTGCACCTGGTCGAGGTCCCGCCGCAACCTCTGCAACTCCATGCGCAACGCCTGCGGGTTTTCATTCGGCGCGCGAACCCGGTCGCTGCGGTGGTCAGCGGTCATGGCGAGTGCGCGCAGGCGCCCGTTCCTTGACGAGATAGGAGCGGCGCATGTTCCAGCCATCGAGCCATGACAGCAGGCGCTCCGCAGGCATGGGGCGGCCGATGAAATAGCCCTGCGCGACGTCGCAGCCGATTTCGCGCAGGAGATGCCAGTCGCTCTCGGTCTCGACACCTTCGGCCACCGAACGCATGCCCAGCCGCTTGGCAATGCCGACACTGCCGTCCAGGATCGGCCGGATGATCTGGTTGTCGCGGGCGCCGTCCACGAAGCCTCGATCGACCTTCAGTTCGGTGAACGGCACGTCGCGCAGCTGCGCGAGCGACGAGTGCCCCGTGCCGAAGTCGTCGATCGACAGTCCGAAGCGCATCATGCGCAGGCGCACCAGGCTTTCCAGCGGCGCCGCGGAGGTGGCCATCAGGCGGCTTTCCGTGATCTCCAGCGTGACATCCCGAGGCTCGACCCCGCCCATGCGCGCCAGGTCTGCCACCTGCCGCGCAAAGCCCGGCGCCCGCAAATTCTCCATCGAGACATTGACGGCCATCTCGATCTGCAAGGCATGCGCGTTCCAGTGCGCGAGCTGCGCCATCGCTTCGTGCAAGACCCACTGCGTCAGTGCATCGATGGCGCCGCAATCTTCGGCCGTGCCCACGAAGGCGTCCGGATAGACCAGGCCGTGCTGCGGATGATTCCACCGCACGAGCGCTTCCACGCCCGACCACGTGCCGGTGTCGAGATTCACCTGGGGCTGGTAGTGGAGCACCCATTGACGTTCACGGTTCGCGACGTGCAACTCCGACGGCTCGAACGAGCGCACGGCTGGTGCCGGGGCCGGCTGCGCGGACGGCGTCCAGCGGTTCAGCAGCGCGCGCAACGCGGCCCGCCCGGCAGGCTTTTCGAGCGCGCCGAGGATCACCAGCTTGCCCGGCCCGAGGAGCTTTTGCACCGTCTGCATGATGCGCATGCCTTCGCCGCTCAGCAGGATCACGCTGCCGCGATAGGGGGTCGCGCTCAGCTGCTGGAGAAACTCGATGCCGTCGATCCCGGGCATGTTCAGGTCGCAGACGATCACGTCGACGGCCAGCGGCTGATCGTGCAGCATCGAGAGCGCGGATTCGGACGAGCCCGCGGTGCCAATCATCAGGTAGCCCATGCTTCGAAGCATGCGCGACTGCATGGTGAGCATGAAGCGGTCGTCGTCGAGCAGGAGGATGCGCGGCTGGCCCGGCGAGCCCGGCTCCGGGGCCTCGGGGGCGGGTGGGGCGCGCGGCCGCGTGCCTTGTTCATCCAGCCGCACTGGCAGGCTGTCTGCGAAAGTGGCGCGCATGTCCGAGGCGTCCTACCTTGAATCGATGAAGTCGTTCACGGCCGCCATCTCGACATCGAAGCGCGTCAACAGGGTGCCGAGCTTGTCCGCCTTTCCCGACTCCGCCAGTCGTTCGATGTCGGCGCAAATCTCGTCCAGGCGCAGCGCGCCGATCGAGCGTGCCGCGGATTTCAACTGGTGCGCGGCGCTCGCTGCCTGCTGCAGCGCTCCCGTCTCGATGCCTTTGCTCAAGCGGCGTCCGGTTTCATCGGAACTCTCCCGGAAGGCCTGGAGCACGTCGTCGATCACGCCGGGTTCGCTGCCCACCAGCGCGGCAAGCACGGCCAGGTCGGCGGGCGGCGCTGATTCCTTCGGCACGACGGCGGCCTGCGGCACCGGCTCGGCATCCGCCGGCTCGCCGAGCCATGCCTCGATGGCCGCCTTCAATTGCGGCAGGCGCACGGGCTTGCTCAGGTAGGCGTCCATGCCCGCGGCAATACAGCGCCGTTCCTCGTCCTGCATGGCATTGGCGGTGAGCGCGACGATGGGGGTGCGGTGGCCGGCTTCTTCTTCGGCGCGAATGGCACCGGCGAGGGCATAGCCATCCATGCGAGGCATGTGCAGGTCCGTCAGGACCAAGGCGTAGCCGCCCGTGCGCCATTGCTCCAGGGCCTGCAGCCCGTTGCTCACGACGTCGACCGCGAAGCCGATCAGCTCCAGCTGCCGGGTGATCACGATCTGGTTCGTCTCGTTGTCCTCGGCGACGAGCACCCGGCGGCCGCTGAGCGGCTCGTGCCCCAGTGCCGGCGCCGCGAGCTCATTCACCGGGGGCGTGTCGGCGTACTCATCCGATGCGGCGGCGACCCGGCCCGAGGCCAGGCCGAGCGCATCGAACAGGGCTTGGCGCGGCATGGAGTCGACGTCGATCATCACCAGGCCGGGCGCCTCGGTACGCGGGCGCCGGCGCTTTCCCCACCCCAGCAAGAGGAAGCGGATCTCGGAACCCTTCGGGCATGCGGCCATGGCCCGAAGCGCCGAGGGGGCGTGCCGCGGCTGGTCGGGCAGGATCAACCACAGCTCGAGGTCCGGCGCGCGTTCTGCCACGCCGGCGTGGGCCAGGTCCGGCGATCGCTCGACGATGGCCCCGGCGCTCGTGAGAAGGGCACTCATGTCGTCGCCCATCGGCGCCTCGCGGCCGATGACGCGGCAGCGCAGGTCCTTGACGACCTTCGCCGTCTCGTCATCGCGGTCGCCGCCTTCCTCCACGGCGAAGCCCAGTCGCACAGTGAACGTGGCCCCGTGGTCCGGCTCGCTGCTGACCGAGATCGTCCCGCCTTGCAGGCGCACCAGCATGTCGGTGATGGCGAGCCCGAGCCCCGTCCCGCCGAAGCGCCGCGTGGTCGAGGCATCGGCCTGCGAGAACGGCGTGAAGAGTTGCTTCAGGGTGGCCTCGTCCATGCCGACACCGTTGTCGGCGACGATCAGGTCCACGCTGACACTCCCTGGCTGCCGGTCAGCAAGGGTTGCCCGCACGAGCACCCGCCCTGGCTGCGCCCGGCCGCTTGAAAACTTGATCGCATTGCCGGTCAGGTTGACCAGGATCTGCCGCAGCCTCACGTGATCGCCGCGCACCATGCGCGGGATGGCCGGGTCGACGAACACCGTCATCCGGACGTCACGCGCGATGGCCAGGTGATCCAGCATGCCGCAGACTTTTTCGATGGTGCCTTCGAACGCCATCGGTGCGTCCTCCACCAGCATCTTGCCGGCCTCGATCTTCGAAAAATCAAGGATGTCGTCGATGATGGTGAGCAAAGAGAAGGCCGAGTCGCGGATCAGGTCGATCATCTCGACCTGGTCGTCCAAGAGGCTGGTCCGGTGCAGCACTTCGATCATCCCGAGCACGCCGTTCATCGGCGTGCGGATCTCATGGCTCATCGTGGCCAGGAAGGCGGACTTCGCCAGGTTGGCTTGCTCGGCATCCTCGCGGGCGATGTTCAGCTCGAGGGTGCGAGCTCGAACCCGGTCTTCGAGCTGCGCGTTCAGCGCCGTGATTTCGAGCTCGGCCAACTTCAGGTCATGCACGTCGGTGCAAGTGCCGAACCATTTGATGACGTTTCCTTCGCTGTCGCGCTGCGGCACGGCGCGGACCAGCCACCAGCGGTATTCGCCGTCCGCGCGTTGCATGCGGCACTCGACCGCATATTCCGACTTCGTCCGCGTCGCATGCAGCCACGAGTCCCGCACGCGGCATTCGTCGTCCGGATGAAACAAGGGCGTCGATCCTGCGCCCAGGTCTGCCGCGAGCGGGAGCCCGGTGTAGTCCATCCAGTGCTTGTTGCGGTAGATGACCGAGCCGTCCGCTTGCGCGACCCAGACGATCTGCGGCAGCGATTCAGCCAGCGTGCGGAACTCGGCCTCGCTCGTCCGCAATGCCGCTTGCGCGCGCCTTTGCTCGGTGATGACGATGCCCGACGGGACGAGGAAGATCACCGTTCCGCTGTCGTCTCGCAGCGGTTGCAAGGCGAACTCGATGTCGATGAACTCGTCGCCCCTGCCACGCAGTTGCACCTCGTAGTGCGATGGCTCACCACGCGCTGCGCGCTCGATGGCCTGCCGCAGCTGGTGCTGGACCTGCGGCGAATACGACCACCAATGGGTCTGCGCGAAGGGCTTGCCCAAGACGTCTTCAGGCTTCAAGCCGGTTGCCACGAGCGGCGAGCGGTTGACTTCCAGCAGGACACCATCGGTGGTGAGCAGCCCGACGAACAGCGACGGGCCGAGGCCATCGATGAGAAGGCGCAACTGCGTGTGGTTGCGCCGGGCGGAGTCTTCCGCCTGCCTTCGCTGCGTCACGTCACGCGCGGACCCGACGACATAGTCGACGGTGCCGTCCGCCGACAAGGCCGGGGAAAAGACGTACTCGTAGCAAGCCAGTACGCCATTGGGGCTGACGATGGGCGTTTCGTCGATGATGCGCTGCTTCGTCTCGACCACCTGTTGAATCTGCCGCTGCAGGTGTTCGGCGATGTCACGGTCGTAGCCCAGGTCGGCGAAGGTCTTGCCGATCATTCCATCGAGCGTCCTGTGCCACTGGCTGAGCAAGGGCTGGTTGGCAAACACGAAACACCCGCCGCGATCGAAGACGTAGGCGAAGTCGCTGATCGACGAGAGCATGGTGCGAAGCATCCGTTCGCGTCGCTGTGTCTTCAGGCTCATCGCCAGCAGCGCGTTCTGCGCACTCTGGCGTTCGGTGATGTCCACATGCATGACCACCGCGCCTTGCCCGCTCCCCTCGCCGAGTGCGGTGACCTTCATCAGGAACCAGCGCTGCTCGGCCGGCGAGTGCCATGAATACTCGATGGAAAAGCTGGGGGCCGTTCCGGCGAGGACCGCGCGGATGCCGGCCGCCACTTCGGGGGCATCCAGCGCCTGCGGTCCATGCGCACGATCACAGACCTCCAGGTAGTTGAGGCCTACCTCGTAGCCCGAGGCCATGGAGCCGCTCACGGCGGCGAAGTCCCGCCATGACTTGTTGATCGAGACGATGACGCCGTGGGCATCGAGCATCGCGATGCTGGCAGGCAATGCGTCGAGGACGCACGGCGAGCGGGCCGCTTGCGACGGCGTATGGCGCACTTCCTTGTTCACGAGCCTCCCTGGCGCGTTGATGCTGTGCAGCATGCGCCTTTCAGAGACCAACCTGCTTGAACGGCATTTCGCGAGGAGGGGCTTTGCCTCACGCCCGGCGCGACGTCAATGCACCAGATTCACCGATGGACTATGCGCGCAATGGCCTCACATGCCCCCCATGGATCATGACCAGCACGACGCCGACCTGACCACCCTGATCGATCTTCATGCCCAGAGGCGACGCCTGGACATCCTGATCGACGCCCGCAGGCGCCGAGGCAAGCCAACGCATGAGCTTGAAGAACTGCTGGCCATCAACCGCTCGAAGGCCAGCCATTTCGCGCTGCTGCTGAGCTTGCATGCGCCGGCCACGCAACAGGCGGCCGGCCTTGCAGCGGATGGTGGAATCAGCGCCGACTAGCGAGTGCCGCGGCGTGATGCCCGATGTGGTCGGCCATGAAGCTCGAGATGAAGTAGTAGCCGTGGTCATGGCCCGGGTGCCGGCGCAGCGTCAGCGGCTGGCCCGCCGTGGCGCAGGCGGCTTCGAAGGCGTCGATGCCCAGCTGCTGCGCGAGAAACTTGTCCGCCAGGCCCTGGTCGATCAACAGCGGCGGTGCGCGATGGCCTGCCTTGATGAGCTCGGTGGCATCGTGCGCCCGCCAGGCCTCGGGGTCGTCGCCCAGGTAGCCGCTGAACGCCTTGATGCCCCAGGGTGCCTGCATGGGCGCGGCGATCGGCGCGAAGGCCGAGATGCTCCTGAAGAGCTGCGGGTGCGTCATGCCCAGCGTCAGCGCACCATGCCCGCCCATGGAGTGGCCGAAGATGCCGACACGGTCGGGCAGGGCGGCGAAGTGCTCGAAGACGAGCTGCGGCAGTTCGCGGCTCACGTACGAACCCATGCGCCAATGGCGCCGCCACGGCTCGCGCACCGCGTCCAGGTAGAAGCCCGCCGCGGTGCCGAAATCCCAGGCATCGTCGGCGCCGTCGATGCCGGTGTCGCGCGGGCTGGTGTCCGGCGTCACCAGCATCAGGCCGTGGCGGGCGGCGTGCTGCTGGGCGCCCGCCTTGATGGCGAAGGTCTCTTCGGTGCAGGTCAGGCCTGCGAGGTAGAACAGCACCGGCACGGGACCGGCGCTTGCCTGCGGCGGCCGGTAGACGCCGAACTTCATCGGCAGCCCGATGACGGACGAGTCGTGCCGGTAGAAGCCCTGCACCCCGCCGAAGCAGGCATGCTCGCTGATCGTCTCGATCGCCATCAGTAGATCACGACCGAGCGGATCGACTCGCCGCGCTTCATCAGCTCGAAGCCCTGGTTGATGTCCTCCAGCTTGAGCCGGTGGGTGATCAGGTCGTCGATGTTGATCTTGCCGTCCATGTACCAGTCGACGATCTTCGGCACGTCGGTGCGGCCGCGCGCGCCGCCGAAGGCCGTGCCTTCCCACTTGCGGCCGGTGACGAGCTGGAACGGCCGCGTGCTGATCTCGGCGCCGGCCTCGGCCACGCCGATGATGATGCTGCGGCCCCAGCCCTTGTGCGTGCACTCCAGCGC
>Ga0068867_100000061_pt1 | contig 67367 bp, 73 predicted proteins | sample KBSMisM32_FD_65649 | JGI IMG/M metagenome (GOLD analysis project Ga0068867, IMG submission 65649) | Miscanthus rhizosphere microbial communities from Kellogg Biological Station, Michigan, USA - KBS Miscanthus M3-2 | ecosystem: Host-associated > Plants > Roots > Rhizosphere > Soil ...
ATGGTCACGATCGCGAGCTTCGGCGTCATGGGCTACTACACAGCCCTTCGCCTCGCCGGCGCCAAGGCGCGCGCGTCGATGCTGCAAGCGGTTGCTGACGTCTGGAAGGTGCCTGTATCCGAGCTGGAGACCGAACCGAGCGTCGTGGTTCACCGCCCGTCGAGGAAGCGCATGAGCTACGGACAGATCGCGAAGAACGTCCGCAGCCTGCCGCCACCGCCGGACCTCAAGGAGGCCGACCTCAAGCCGGCCGCGCAATTCCGCCTGGTCGGCAAAAATGCTCAGCGCCGCGACCTGCCCGCGAAGATCGCGGGCACCGCGGACTACGCGCTCAATGCCCGATTGCCGAACATGGCGTACGCGACAGTCATGCGCACTCCGGTGCTCGGCGCGGCCCCCGAGCAGGTCGACGATGCGGGCGCGCGTGCCATCCCAGGCTATGTCGGGGTGAGGAAGCTGGCGGATGCCGTGGCCGTGATCGGCAATACGATGGAATCGGCGCTCGCCGCAAAGGAGCGGGTGAATGTGACCTGGGGCGCGGCGCCAGCGGATTCGTTCAGCGACCGGGAGGCGATCGCGACCTATTTCGGAGCCGTCCGCAATGTCGAGCTGGCCGGACGCGCCTGGGACAAGAAGGGCGAAGTCGGGCCGGCGTTCAACGGCGCCGCGAAGACCATCGAGCGCGAATACCGCTCCGACTACTTCTACCACGCGCAGATCGAGCCACTGAACGCTACCGCTTCCGTATCGGACGGCGGAACGCGCGCCGAGGTCTGGGCAGGAACGCAGGCGCCGGCCTATGCGGTCAGGGCGGTCGCCTCCGCGCTTGGCATCGACGCGTCCGCGGTCACCATCCATCGCTCCTATTCAGGCGGCGCCTTCGGCCGCCGCGCGGCGTTCGATCAGGACTTCGTGGTCGACGCGGCCGTGCTGTCCAGGGATCTCGGCCGACCGGTCAAAGTGGTGTGGAGCCGGCAGGAGGATATTCGCAGCGGACGCTTCAAGCCGATGACCGCGCAATGGATGAAAGCCGCGCTCGACCAGGACGGCAACGTGACCGGGTGGCGTCATCGCGTCGCCTGCGAGGACCCGCTCATGATGGCGGACCCGCCCCGCTCGAAGGCGCGCAAGGAGTCGCCGGCGGTGGCGATGCTCGGCTCGGACATCCCCACCTACGATGTGCCGAACCGGCTGGTCGAGCATCTGCGGCAGCCAATCGTCGTGCGCATCTCGCCGATGCGGGGCGTCGGCGCGCCGCCGAACCGGTTCGCCGTCGAGTCCTTCGTCGACGAGATCGCCCTCGAAGCCGGTATCAACCCGCTCGAGATGCGGCGCCGGCTGCTGAAGAACACGCCACGCGGACTGCGCGTCCTCGAGCGCGTCGCGCAGATGTCCGGATGGGGCGAGGCCGCGCCGAACCGGGCGAAAGGGCTCGCTTTCTCCGACTACGACGGCACCATGCTCGCCGCCGTGGCCGAGGTCTCGCTCGAGCGCGCGAGCGGGACGATCCGCGTGCACCACATCTGGGCCGCCGCGGACCCTGGCCTCGTCCTGCAGCCCGACAATTCGCTCGCCCTCATCGAAGGCGGGCTGGTCTTCGGTACGAGCATGGCGCTCAAGGAGCGGATCACGTTCTCGAAAGGCCGCGTGGAGCAGACGAGCTTCGACGATTACCCGATCCTGCGCATGAACGAGGCTCCCGACCTGCGTGTCGAGCTGGTGCCGAGCGATGGGCCGCCTACCGGATTGGGAGAGATCTCGCCCATCGTTGCGCCGGCCGCAATCGGCAACGCATTCGCGGCGTTGACGGGCAGGCGGGTCCGGCATCTGCCGCTGCTCCCGGAGCGGGTATTGGCTGCGCTCGCCTAATTTTCTACGCGATCTCCCGTGCAACGGCCGATTCCACCGCCGTCCCCTTGAAGAAGTCCGGGTTCATGGACGTGTACATCCTCGCGACATTCGTAAACGTGAACTTGCGAAAGTCTTCCGGCGACAGGATGCCGTCCTCGACAAGCTCGCAGGTCTGTTCCATCACGCGGGCCATCTCCGGCACGTCCCAATGGCCGAGGTCGGAGCTGAAGATCGCATTCAGCTGATGCCCGAAGTGATTGAGGCGGCGGTCGAATGCCATCACGGTGGCCCGGTCCTCGCCCTCGCAGCCGAAGTAGAAGCCGTCCACGAACTGCTTCGCGAAGGCCTGCGCGTCTTCGGCGCCGGTGGCGGCGAAGTCGTCGACTCTCGCGCGGTCCTCGGGCGGGTTGAGCATGGAGCCCTGATCACGACCGATGCGCTCGGCGTAGCGCGAGAGAAGCGGGCCGCCGTGCTGCTCGAAGAGCTTGCGCATCAGCGCGCGGTCCTGCCGCTCGGGATCCAGCGTGCGCAGGATCTCGCGCCCATTGCGCTTCTCGAAGCGCTCGACCAGCGTGTTGTAGAGAAGCGAGGCCCAGCCTGCGCCGCCCTCGAGGAAGGCGACCCGCAAGCGGGGAAAGCGCTTCATCACCCCTCCTAGGATGAGAGCGCGCGCGAGGATGTGGCCGGCTGCGGCGAAGGAGCCGGCGTGGTTGAACGTATAGTTGGTGATCGAGCCGTGCGTCGGTCCGCCCAGCGTGCCGACGTGCGAGGCCGGCACCACGCCCAGCTCTACGCACTTCGCCCATACCGGGTCGTAGTCGAGCTCGCTGTCGAGCGCAAGGTAGTCCATGTAGCGCCCGCCGCCGGGCAGCGCCCGCCAGAAGTGGCCGCCGAGAAACGCAGCCTTGAAGCCGAGCGTCTTCACCGCGTATTCCAGCTCTTCGATCGCCTCCTGCGGCGAGCCCATCGGCACGATCGCCACCGGCGTGAGACGGCTCGAGTGCTCCCGGAAAGTCCGGGCGTTGAGCTGGTTGAGCGCGCGCGCGATCGAGCGGCGCATCTCCTCGTCGGGGATGCTGACGAAGCTCAGGCCGAGCGTCGTGTACACCACCGCGAAATCGATGCCCAGCTCGTCCAGGCGGCTGCGCATCAAGCCGGGCAGCATGGCGGTGGCACGGTCGAGCGTGTTGGAGGCCGGTACGTGCCAAAAGGACGGCCGCCCGAGCCGCTGGCGCCGGCGCGTAGGCTCGTCGGCGCGGTACCACCTGTGCATCGAGATCAACTCCAACACCTCGGCGAACCGCGCGGCGATGCGCGGGCCGGCTGCTTCCTTCAGCGTGTCCTCGAGGGCGAACTGGCATTCGACGACGTGCGCGTCGGCATCGATGATCGGATGGCCGAGCTTTTCCCTGGCGGCGCGCATGTCTCGACGTTAGCGAGAGCGCTTGGCGCAGGTCAAATGAAAGCTCTTCATCGCATGGATCGGCAAGCTTCATTGGACAGGCGGCGTGGCCCGCCGTTACATGCGCCATGACCAAGCGCCTCCCATCGTCGGCGGTTACGGCGCAGTGCCGGGAGATCTTCCGCGCCTGGGGCATGAGCCCGGAGCACGCGCGCGTCACCGCCGAGCGGCTGGAATACGCCGACCTGCACGGCGTCGATTCGCACGGCATCGCGCTGCTACCGCTCTACGCGCGGCTGCGCGGCGAGGGGCACCTCAACTTCCAGCCGCAGCCGCGCGTGGTGCGCGAAACGGGGGTGACCGCGCTCATCGACGCCGATCGCGGCCCCGGCCAGGTGGCCGGCACGCGCGCGATGCTGCTCGCCATCGAGAAGGCGCGCATCGCCGGCCTCGCCGCGGTGGCGGTACGCAACTCCAACCATTTTGGCGCGGCCGGTGCCTACGCGGTGCTCGCCGCCGAGGCCGGGCTCGTCGGCGTGTGCGTCTCTGCAGCGTGGGATCCGGCCATCGTGCCGACGCACGGTGCGGAGCCGCGCTTCGGCACCAATCCGATCGCTTTCGCCGCTCCGGCAGGCGAGGCGCCGCCCTTCTGCTTCGACGTGGCGACCAGCACCGTGGCCATCGGCAAGCTGCGGCTCGCGGAACTGAACGGTCGGCCGCTCGCAACGGGATGGGCGCTGGACAGCACGGGGAGCGTTACCACCGACCCCAAGGCCGCGCTCGCCACGCGGCTGCTCACTCCGCTCGGCGGCACGCCTCAGCTCTCCAGCCATAAGGGCTACGGACTCGCGGCCGTCGTCGAGATCCTCTCCACCATGCTCTCGGGCGCGTCGTACAGCGTCACGCGCGACCGCACCAGCAACGCACTCGACGTGGGCCACTTCTTCATGGCCATCGACCCGAACGCCTTCCGTCCCGACGGCGGCTTCGAGACCGGCGTCGCCGGCATGATGCGCGTGCTGCGCGAGACGAGGCCGGCGAAGGAAGGCGAGCCGGTGCTCGCTCCCGGCGATCCGGAGGCACGCGCGTTCGCCGAGCGCTCGATGAATGGCATTCCACTTCCGGAATCGCTGCTGAAGCAGGTTCGGCGGATCGCCGCGTCCGCGAAGGCGCCGTGGCTTCTCGAAGGCGCCTAGGCGAAAGCCGGCTTTCCGAGGGACTCGATGGTGAGCCGCCGCAGCTCGGGGCCGCGGCGCTCGAGACAAAACGCGCGCAGCCGGTCCACCGTCCTCATCTTCTCGCCACGGCGATAGGCGAGGCCGAAGTCGACTTGCAGCGTGCGGTCGGCGAGGCGCAGGAGGCGCAACGAGTGCGCGCGCGCCTCGCGCGCCACCGCAATCACCGGGATGAGCGCCACGCCGGCACCCATGGCTACCACGCGCTTCACGAACTCCATGTCGTTCGACTCGGTGGCAATCGGCGGATAACCGCCGGTGGAGAGAAACAGGCGGTCCGATACCGTGCGGCTGCCGCTGTTGGGATGAAAGCGCACGAAGGGCCACTCGCGGATGTCATCGAGCGCGAGCACCCGTCGCTTGGACAGCGGGTGGCTGCGGCCAACGATGAACACGTCTTCGGTGGTGCCGAGCACCAGCTGCTCGAGAAGCGGGTGCGGACCGAAGAACGGAATGAAGGCCGCGTCGGCTGCGCCTTCCTCGACGCGCCGCGCCGCCTCCTCCGGCGTCTCGGTGGCACGGAAGGTCACCTCCATGCTGGGATAGCGGGCCATGAAGTCCTCGCACAGGTCACCGTACAGGCTCGCCATGCCGAGGTTGGTGGCGGCGATGCGCAGCACGCCGGTGACCGGCCCCGGGCTTGCAGCCTCGAACCGCTCGCGGATCGCCGTCACTTCCGCGAGGATGTTCTGCGCTGAGGCGAGCACGTGTTGTCCGGCCGCGGTGGGGACGACGCGCGCCCGGCCGCGAATCAGCAGCGTCTCGCCCAGCTCGTCCTCGAGGTTCTTGATCTGGTGGCTGAGGGCCGACTGCGTGAGGCGCAGCTTGTCGGCCGCCACGCTGAAGCTTCCGGCCTCGGCGATGGCGCTCAGGGCCTTGAGCTGCTTGATTTCCACGGGTCCTCCTCGGCTCGATCAGGCCACGTAATGCACCGTATCGAGCGATTTCATTTGACGGCCGGCCGGAAACAAAAATAATCATACTGTGGAAATAGAGGCCTCGGACGCTGGCGAAGCCGTCGTCGCCGCCATGACGGCAGGCGGCGTGGAGCTGCTGTTCTTCACCTCGGGGTCCGAGCTCGCCTTCTACCAGGAAGCCATCGCCAAGGCGCGCGCGCAGGGCCGCAAGGCGCCGCGCCTCGTGCTCCTGACCCACGAGGTGCCCGCGCTGAACGCCGCCCTTGGCTACGCCGCGTCCACCGGCAAGCCTGCAGCCACCGCGGCCCACGTCGATGTCGGCACGCAGCACTACGGCTCGGCCATCCACAGCGCGATGCGCAGCGGCCTGCCCGTCCTCATCACGGCGGGCGCGCCGCCCGTCGGCATGCCGGGCACGCGCCGCGGCGCGCGCGATGCCGGCCATTTCTGGGTGCAGGACCTCTACGACCAGAACGGCATCGTGCGCCAATACATGAAATGGGAGCACCGCCTCGAGATGCAGGACAACCCCGGCCTCGCGGTGAGCCGCGCGCTGCAGGTGGCGTGCACGGCGCCATGCGGCCCGGTGTATCTCAGCCTGCCGCGCGAAGTCGCGCTCGCGCCGCTTGGCCGCAGCGAGTTCCCGACCGCGCAGGAGCTCGGCATCGCCCGTCCCGCCGCGCCGGATCCGGATGCGATCGAGGAAGTCGCGAAGCGCCTCACCTTCGCGTCGAATCCGGCGCTCGTCGTGTCGGGCTCCGGCCGCGATCCGGCGAGCGTGCCGCTCCTCGTCGAGCTCGCCGAGCACCTCGGCATGGCGGTGGTGGACTCGAGCTCGCGCTCATATCACTGCTTCCCCATGGACCATCCGCTCTACCAGGCGACGATCGACCTGAGCGTGATGGACGTCGTCGTGGCGCTCGACGCCGAAGTACCGTGGATGCCAGGCCCCAAGGCGCCTTCGCCCAAGGCGTACGTCGCGGTAATCGACGAGGATCCGGCCAAGCTCAAGATTCCCACATACGAATTCCGGGCCAGCGTGCGCGTCACCGCGAACGCCACAGCCGCGCTGCACGCTCTTCTCCGCGAAGTGAAGCGTATCGGGAAGAAGAGTCCGGAGCGCGGGGAGCGCTGGGCGGCCGTGTCGAAGGCGCGCAGGGACAAGGCACGCGCCGACGCGCAGGCCGTCGCGAACAAGTCGCCGATCGATCCTTCGTACCTCGCGCATTGCGTCGGCGAGCTGCTCGATGCCAACTGCGTGCTCGTGGACGACACGCTCAGCCACAACCCGATGTACCACTATCTGCACCGCCTCGGCGGAGCTGCGCGCTACTTCCGCAACCCCGGCAGCGCAGGCGGCTGGGGGCCCGGCGCGGCGCTCGGCGTGAAGATGGGCTTGGCGCAACGCGACGTGGTGCTGGTGACCGGCGACGGCTTCTGGATGTATGGCTCACCCACTGCGGCGCTCTGGACCGCCCGCCAGCACGGTGCGCCTTTCCTGTCGGTCATCTTCCAGAACCGCAGCTACAGCACCGGCACGCGCGCCACCGCCTCGCTCTATCCGGACGGATATGCGGTAAAGGGCGGCCTGGACGGCGGCTATTTCGATCCGCCGATGGATTTCGCACTCGAGGCGCAATCCGCCGGCGCTTACGGCGAGAATGTGCGCGAAGCGGCGCAACTCCTTCCTGCGCTGCGCCGCGGGCTCGAGAAAACCCGGGCTGGCATCCCAGCGGTGATCGCCGCATGGCTCCCCCGCATCCTGCAGAAGGACTAGGAAAGCAATGAGCGCAAAACCGCTGGACGACAAGGGCTCCTCGGCGGGCAACATGTTCGAGTTCTTCCCCGGCCATTACCGCTGGTCGTACAACACGCTGCTCGCCTTCGCCGCGGGCGGCCAGCTCGGCGACTTCGCGCTGATCCAGCGCAATCTCGCGAAGGACGTCGGCAAGGACGATGCCTGGCATCGCGAATGGGCGCGCCTCGCCGATACCCTGGAGAAACGCGCGAAGGCGGGATCCCGCTTCACCGCATCCGAGGACTACTTCCTCTCGGCGCTGTACCACACCATCTCCGAGCACTTCATCCCGCCGGCGTCGCCCGAGCGCCTGGCTTCGTACAACGAGGTGCTGCGCACCTTCGACCTCGGCCGCGAGGCATCGCACCATCCGGTCGAGCGGGTGCTCGTGCCTTTCGAAGGCACCACGCTTCCCGCCTATTTCGTCCCCGGGATCGGCTCCGGCGCCCGGCCCGCGGCCATCTTCATCTGCGGCCTCGATACCACCAAGGAGCTCTGGTTCCTGCGCGCGCGGCTGCAGTTCGCGCAACGCGGCGTCTCGGCGCTCTTCATCGACACGCCGGGGATCGGCGAGGCGCTGCGCCTACAGAAACTCGTTACGCGCGCCGATTACGAGAAGCCCGTGGGAGCGGCGATCGACTGGCTGGAGAAGCGGAAGGACGTCGACGCGAAGAAGATCGGCATCGTCGGCTCGAGCCTCGGCGGCTACTACGTCGCGCGCGCCGCAGCCTATGAGCCGCGCCTCAAGGCTACCGTGGCCTGGGGCGCGATCTACGACTACCACCGCGTCTGGGTGAGGCGCAAGCAGGGCAACGGCATCATCGCCGCGCCGCGCTTCCAGCTCATGTTCATCACTGGCACCGACACCATGGAAGCAGCGGTGGAGAAGGTGAAGGACTTCCGCGTGGCCGACTTCGCCGGCCGCATCAGGTGCCCGTTCCTCGTCATGCACGGCGCCGAGGACCAGCAGGTGCTGATGGAGGACGCGCGCGCCATGTACGACGCCATCGGCTCGCCCGACAAGCAGATAGTGGTGTTCGACGGCGAGAATGGCGGCGCCGCGCATACGCAATTCGACAACCATCTCCCGGCGCTGCAGGTCTGCGCCGACTGGCTCGCGAGGAAACTGTCATGAAGACTGCCATCGTCAACCTCGGCGCCATCGTGACCGGTGACTGGCGCGAGCCGTACGCGAAGGGCGATTCGATCCTGATGGCCGAGGGCAAGATCACTGCGGTGGGCACCGCGCCGTCCTCTCTCAAGGAGTTCGACGTCGTGATCGACGCCGACGGCGCCACGGCGATTCCTGGCCTGATCGACTCGCAGGTGCACAACACCTTCGGCGACTGGACGCCGCGGCAAAAGACGGTCGGCTTTCTCGAGAGCTACACGCACGGCGGCACCACCACCGCCATCAGCGCGTCCGAAGTGCACGTGACCGGTCGGCCGAAGGATCCCGCGGGCGTGAAGGCGCTCGCCGTTGCGGCGCGGAAATGCTTCCTCAATTTCCGTCCCGGCGGCATGCGCGTGCATGCGGGGTCGATCATCCTGGAACCCGGCCTCGTGGAACAGGACTTCGCCGACATCGCGAAGGAAGGCGTGTGGCTCGCCAAGGCGGGCTTCGGCGCGTTCAAGACACCATACGACTACGCCCCCATGATCGCCTGGGCGAAGAAGCACGGCATGGTGACCATGGTGCACACCGGCGGCTCGTCGATTCCCGGCTCGTCCGGGATCTGGGCCGACCATCTCATCAGGATGCAGCCCGACGTCTCGTTCCACGTGAACGGCGGGCCGGTGGCGATGCCCGACGAGGACTTTCCGCGCATCGTCAACGAATCGAAGATCAACCTTCAGGTCTGCACCGCCGGCAACCTGCGCACGACGCTGTGGCTCTGGAAGCTGGTCAAGGATGCGAAGCAGACCGACCGCTTCCTCATCGCCACCGACACGCCGACCGGCTCCGGCATCATGCCGCTCGGCATGATGTACACCATCACGCACCTCGCGAGCCTCACCGACATGCCGGTCGAGACCGCGATCGCCGCCGCGACCGGGAACAACGCCGTGGTGTATCGCCTCAACTGCGGCTTCCTCAAGCCAGGCAAGGACGCCGACGTGGTGCTGCTCGACGCCTGCGTCGGCGGCTCGAAGAACAACGCGCTCGATGCCCTGCGCAACGGCGACATCGCCGCCGTCGGCGCGGTGATCACCGACGCTATCCCGCGCTTCGTCGGCCGCAGCCGGAACACCCCCGCGCCGAACCGCAAGATTCGCGTTGCCGAGTGCCGCGTGCCGATGGACTTCTCCGGAGTTGCACACTGATGAGCTACAAGATCCGTAGCTGGCTCACCTTCTCCGAGGAGATCCTCGCCAACGAGACGGGGAAGGCGGCCGATGGAGCGCCGGCGCGCAAGCTCGCCGTGGTCTGCGTGCTGGAGAACCCGTACGCCGGCCGCTTCAGCGAGGATCTCTCGCTGCTGGTCAAGGAATCGCCCGCGCTCGGCCGCGAGTTCGGCCGGCGCCTCGTTGCTTTGTCCAATAACGAGAAAATTTCCAGCTACGGCAAGGCCTGCATCGTCGGCGCAGAGGGCGAGTACGAGCACGGCAACGCGCTCCTCACTACCGCCTTCGCCGATCCGGTGCGCGACGCCGTGGGCGGCGGCAAGGCGTGGATCTCCTCGAGCGGCAAGCGCGGCGGGCCGGGCACCACGATCGACGTGCCGCTCGCGCACAAGGACGCGCTCTACGTGCGCTCGCACTACGACACGATGAGCATCACGCTGCACGACGCGCCGATGCCGCGCGAGGTCGCGGTCATCTTCTGCGCCGCCACGCGCGGCCGCCTGCACGCCCGCCTCGGCGGGCTGGCAGCGAAGGACATCCAGGGCAAGGACGGCTTGCGTTAGAGCAGCGTCGTCAGGGCAAGGGAGATCCAGGGAACGTAGGTCACGATGACGAGCGCGATGAGCGCCACCATGACGAACGGGATCACGCCCAGGTAGATGTCGGCAACCGGCGCCCGGGTCAGCGCCTGGACCACGAAGATGTTCAACCCGAACGGCGGGTGGAACATGCCGATGGCGAGGTTGAGCGAGATGATGACGCCGAAGTGGATGAGGTCGATGCCGTAGGCCTTGCAGATCGGCACGAGCAGCGGCGTCAGGATCAGCGTCGCGGAGGCGGGGTCGATCACGCAGCCGACGATCAGAAGAAAGATGTTGATCGCCAGCAGCACCGTCCACGGATGTTCGGCGAGGCCCTTCACGAGCTCCACCGCCGCCTGCGGCACGCCGTTCACCGTCAGGATCCAGGAGAACACCCCCGCCGAGGCGACGATGATCATGATCTGGGCGGTGATGTACATCGAATTCACCCCCACGTTCCACAGTTCGCGCCAGCTCAACTCGCGGTGGATGAACTTCGTCACCAGTATCCCGTAGACGCACGCGATGCCGGCCGCCTCGGTGGGCGCGAAGACGCCGCCGTAGATGCCGCCGAGGATGACGGCCGGGCCGCCGAGCGACCAGGCGCCTTTGCGTGTGGCGATGAGAAACGTGCGCCAGCCGACGCTCTCGGTGTCCCGGATTCCGTTCCGGTGCGCGTACCACAAGACGTAGAAGCCGTTCAGCAGCGCGAGCAACAGCCCTGGCAGCACGCCTGCGATAAACAGGCGCGCCACCGACTGCTCGGCCGCCGCGCCGTACAGGATCATCGAGATCGACGGCGGGATCATGATGTCGATCGCGCCCGTCGCCGAGATGATGCCGGTGGCAAAACGCCGGCCGTATTTCTCGCGCAGCCCCGGGTAGGTGAAGCGGCCGATCGCCGCCACGGTGGCGGGCGCGGAACCCGAGATCGCGCCGAACACGGTCGATGCTCCGATGGTGGTGAGACCCTGCGCGCCGCGCACGCGGCCGATGATCGACATGCACCAGTCGAGGATGCGCTTCGACATGCCGCCGACGCCCATGATCTCGCCGGCAAAGAGGAAGAACGGCACCGCCAGGAGCGAGAACTTGTCGATCGCCCCGAAGAGGGTCTGATGCGCGACGGCGAACGGCACGTTCATGAAGAACATCAAGAGGCACGCCGACGATGCGATCAGGATGACGAAGATCGGGAAACCGAGCAGGAGCAGCGTGAGCGGGACGAGCAGGACGAACCAGGTCATCGGCTATTCGAAGGTACCGAAGGTCTCGGTGACCTGCTTCTGGGCGGCTTCGGTCTCGCTGCCGAAGACGTTGCGCACGTAGTGGCGCAGGCGCAGGAGCACCGCGACCAGCATGCCGGCGAAGCCGAGCAGCACCGCCACATGGGCGAATGCCATCGGGATCTCGGCGGCGACGCTGCGCTGATCGATCTGCCTGGCCATGCTGACGACGGTCCAGGACTGGAAAATCATGAATACGCACACCGCCGCGAACACCGCGACGGTGATCGCATTCAGGATCTCCTTCGCCGGCGACGGGATCCTCACCGAGAGCAGGTCCATTTTGATGTGCCGCCCCTCCCAGGTCACGAGCACCGCGCCGAGGAACACCGACCAGACCATCAGGTAGTTGAGGATCTCCTCCGCCCAGAGGATCGGCTCGCTGAAGAGGTAGCGGCCGGCGATGTTGGCGAAGTTGATGCCGATGGACACGAAGATCGCCGCGCCGACGATGACGCGCACCCCCGCGATCAGAATCCCCTCCACGCGCAACAGGACTGACATGGATTTTTCACGAAGCATACCGCCGCAGGCCACTCCGATGTCGCAAAGTAGCGACGTCGTTCACTATCCACCGCACTCGGTTTGTAGTAGCCTGCTGCTCCCGCCAAACGGGAGGTCCAAAGTGGCGAAGATCAGATTCTGGAGATGGCAGCAGACCGACCAATTCGGACTGCCGTGCCCGACTCGCTTTCGGATGGCCGACGTGGAACGCAAAGAAGCCGAGGATCTCGATCGTCGCCCGCGCTCGGGCGAGACGTGGCATCTGGAGCATCCGCGGACCGACATCGCTAGGGGCACTCTCCCGAAGTGAAGTCCAGCTTGTAGCCTCCCGCGATGGGGGGCCTCGACGCAACGCATGATCCGGAGCTGAAGAGCTGGGTCGAGTCGGCGAACGACCCGGCGAGCGACTTCCCGATCCAGAACCTGCCGTTCGGCGTTTTCCGGCGCAAGGGCACGAAGGAGAACCCGCGCGGCGGGGTGGCGATCGGCGACCAGGTCTTGGACCTCGCCGCGCTCGGGATCGAGACCGGGCCGACGCTGAACGAAATCGCCGCGGCCGGTCCTTCGGCTTGGCGCAGGCTGCGGAAGCAGATCTCGAAAGCGCTCTCTGTCGGTGGTTTCAAGAAGGGTTATTCAAGGCACGTGGTGCCGATGAAGCGCGCCGAGCTCTTCGTGCCGATGGCGATCGGCGACTACACCGACTTCTATACCGGCATCTACCACGCGACCACGATCGGGAAGCTCTTTCGCCCGGACAACCCGCTGCTGCCGAACTACAAATGGGTGCCGATCGGCTATCACGGCCGCGCCTCGTCGGTCGTGGTCTCGGGGGCGCCGGTGGTGCGGCCGATGGGACAGGTGAAGCCGCCCGACAGCGAAGCGCCGGTGTTCGGACCCACGAAGCGCCTCGATTACGAGGTGGAGCTCGGCTTTGTGGTTGGCCCCGGGAATCGCCTGGGCGAGAGGATCGATATTGATAGAGCCAAAGACCATTTGTTCGGCGTGGTGCTGCTGAACGACTGGTCGGCGCGCGACGTGCAGGCCTGGGAGTACCAGCCGCTGGGACCGTTCCTCTCGAAGAGCTTCGCCACCACGATCTCGCCGTGGATCGTGACCCTCGAGGCGCTCGAGCCTTTCCGCTGCGCCGCGTTCGAGCGGCCGTCCGGAGATCCGAAGCCGTTGCCGTATTTGTTTGAAACAAACGATCAGGAGAAGGGCGGGCTCGAGATCGACCTCGAGATGTACCTGAGCAGCGAGGGGATGCGAAAAGCGAAGGTGCCGCCGCTACGTCTCTCACGCGGAAACGCGCGCGATGCGTACTGGACCGCGGCGCAGATGCTGGCGCACCACAGCTCGAACGGCTGCAACCTGCAGCCGGGCGACCTTCTGGGGTCGGGAACATTGTCTGGTGCCTTGCCGGAGCGGGCCGGGTCGCTCATGGAGCTCACGCAGGGCGGCAAGGCGCCCTTGCGGCTCCCAAGCGGGGAAACCCGGGTCTTCCTCGAGGACGGCGACGAAGTCACCATGCGCGGCCGCTGCGAAAGACAGGGTGTGGCGTCGCTTGGTTTCGGGGAATGCAGCGGCGTGGTGCGAGGCGCGCGTACAAAGCGGCAACAGTAGGTTTCCAGAATTAAGCAGGACGGATACCGCTCGCGCCTAACGTGCGGGGTCGAAAGGAGGGTGTGTGACCCCCCAACAGATCGACCTCGTGCAGGCAAGCTGGAAGCAGGTAGCTCCCGTCGCCGAGACCGCGGCGCAGATGTTCTACGGCAGGCTCTTTTTTCTCGACCCGTCGCTGCGGCCGCTGTTCCTCGGCGACATGCGGGAGCAGGGACAGAAGGTGATGGCGATGATCTCCTACACGGTGAATGGCCTCACGAGGCTGCAGGTGCTCCTCCCGGCCATCCGGGCGCTCGGACGGCGACACGCCACGTACGGCGTGCGCCCCGAGCATTACTACACCGTCGGCGCGGCGCTTCTCTGGACGCTCGAGCAGGGACTCGGCGCGGCGTTCACGCCGGAGATCCGCGAAGCGTGGGTCGCGGCCTACGGCGTGATCGCCAACACGATGCGCGACGCTGCGGAGATCTCCGCCTAACGGCTTGCGGTGCTGCCCGCGGAAGCGGTGTCCTCGATGCCCAGGCGGGCGAGGGTGCGCGGGTTGGGCCGTCCTGTCACGGCGATGCTCTCGGATTTCTGGAATTGGCGCAGCGCCGCGCGTGTGGCGTCGCCGAGAATTCCGTTCGCGGCTCCCGCCTTGTAGCCGCGGGCGTTCAGCGTTTCCTGGACCTTGCGGATCGTCGAGGCCGGGTAGTGGCCGGAAGTGCCTTGCGCCGTCTGATCCGCCTTGTTCAGGCCCAGGGCGGCAAGCGTCTGCCGGTCGAGCTTGCCCGTTGGCTGCAGCTTCTCGGCGCGCTGGAAATTCACCAGCGCGGCTTCGGTCTGCGGGCCCATGCGCCCGTCGACGCCGCCGGTGCGAAAGCCGCGGTCGTTCAGGACCTTCTGCGCCTGGCGCACCGTCTGTGCGTTGACAAAGGGTGCGTCCGCCGCGGACGCGGAGGCGATTCCCCCAGCCGCGAGCGCTGCAGCAAGCAACGAGTACAGAGCTTTCATGACGAGATCCTCTCGAATAGTCGGGCGTTAACCAAACCAGCAAGCGCTGTTCCCTGTTGCATTGCATCGAATCCACCGCGGAGGCCGTGCATGCCAAAATCGTGACCTCCGAAACCCTCCCAGGTAATTTCTGCCGCGATGGACCGGGTGGCGTACGAGCGCGCGGCGGCGACCCTCCACGCGCACTGGTGGTTCACCGGGCGCGCAGCGATCCTCGAGCGCCTGCTCGCGAGCCTGGCGTTGCCCCCGGCGGCCCGCATCCTGGAGATCGGCTGCGGCGCCGGCGCCAATCTTCCCGTGCTGCGGGCGTTCGGCTCGGTCGCGGCGCTCGAGCAGGATTCTTTCTCGCGCGACCAGGCGCGCGCGCGCCACGACGTCGAGATCTTGCCCGGCTCGCTGCCAGACGATCTGCCGTTCGCGGATCGGCGCTTCGACCTCGTGTGCCTGTTCGACGTCCTCGAGCACGTCGAGCGCGACGAGGACGCGCTGCGCGCGGCGCGCGAGCGCCTCGCGCCGGACGGCGTCATGATCGTCACGGTGCCGGCGTACCAGTGGCTCTATTCGGCGCACGACAGGTCGTCGCATCACCTTCGCCGCTACACGGCCACGCAGCTCAAGACTATCGCCGGGGCGGTATCGCTTCGACCCGCTCGGCTGGGCTACTACAACACGCTTCTCTTTCCGCTCGCTGCGATTGGACGGCTCGCGAGCCGCGGGGCGGGCGGCGCGGGAGAGGACCCTTTGGTGCTGCCGCCGGCGTTGCTCAACCGCATGCTCCACTGCGTCTTCGCGGCGGAGTCGGCGCTGATCGGACGGACGTTCTTTCCCTACGGACTCTCGGTCATCGGCCTCTTCCGAAAAAGCGCCTAGTGCCGCCGGAGGAAATCGCGCACGAGCTGGAAGGTTTCCGGCTTCTCGCTCATCACGCCATGAAGCGTATCGGGAATGATATGCAGCTCCGCGTTTGGCAGGCGGCGCGCCATTGCCTCGCAATGCTTCGCCGGCGTGATGATGTCGTCGGCTCCGCAGAGCAGGAACACTGGCGCCTCGATTTCCCCAAGGCGGTCCCACGTATCGTGGTGGATGAGCGCATGCCCCATGTGCAGAAAGCCTTTCAGCGGACGGTGCACCGAGATCAGCGCCTGCTCCGCGCGCGCGATCGCGTCGGGATGCGCGTCGTAGTACTCCGCGGTGTAGAAGTAGGTGAGCTCGCCGGGGAAGAGTGCCGCGAAGCCGCTGTCTCTCGCGGTATCCATCCACCACCGCACCATCCTGCGCGCGCGGCTGCCGAGCCTCGAGGTGGTCGAGGTCATCGCGAGGCACCTCACGCGCTGCGGCTGCTCCAGGGCGACCCATTGGGCGATCGCGCCTCCCATCGATTTGCCCAATACTCGCGCCCGCTCGATGCCCAGATGATCCATGAGGCCGAGCGTGTCGCGCGCGAGCATCTGCGTCGTGTACGGATAGTCCGGCACGTCGCTGCCGCCGATGCCGCGGTTGTCGAACGCGAGCACGCGATAGTCCCTCGCAAGCTCGGTCAGCACCGCGCCCCAGGACTGCCAGTCTGAGCTGGCATAACCGCCGATCAGCACCAGCCAGTCTCCCGAGCCCTGCACGCTGTAGTTGATGTTCAGGTCACCGACTCTCGCCAACGGCATGGCAGATTTCTCCTTGTCTCCTCGTCCGGGAAATCGAAACAGCAAAGTGAGCCCGGCAGCGTAATGGTAGGGTAGGCGAATGCGCATCCTCGCGCTCGCAGCGCTCGTCTGCGGCTGGATCGGCTTCTGCGCGCCGGCGCTTTCGCAACCCGGGTATCCCGCGAAGCCGGTGCGCCTGATCTGCCCCTTTGCGGCGGGTGGCGCAGCCGATCTGGTGGCGCGCCTCGTCGCCGGCCAGCTGTCCGCGAGGTTGGGGCAGCAGGTGGTGGTCGAGAACCGGACCGGCGCCAACGGCAACATCGGCACGCAGCAGGTCGCGCTGGCCGAGCCCGATGGACACACGCTGCTCCTCGGATTCGACGGCACGCTGGTCATCAATCCGTACATCTTCTCCAGGCTTCCGTTCGATCCGGTCAAGGATTTCGCGCCGATCGGCAAGATCGGCGACGTGCCCCTGCTGGTAGTAGCGAATCCGCAGGTGCCGGCAAGAACGCTGGCCGAGCTGATCGCGCTTTCCAAGACCCGCGAAGGCGGGCTGCCCTACGGAACCGCCGGCACGGGAAGCACGCAGCACATCATGTTCGAGCTGCTCAACCAGCGGACCGGCGCCAAGTTCGTCCATGTTCCCTATAAGGGCGCCGCGCCCGCCATGGTGGACGCGCTGGGCGGACACCTGCCGCTCGTCGGAGCGGCGCTCGCCGGCTCGCTCGACTACATCAAGGCGGGGAAGCTTCGCGCGCTGTCAATCTCCACCGCGCAGCGCTCGAAATTCCTGCCCGAGGTACCGACCCTCGTCGAAAGCGGCATGGGCGACCTCGTCATCACTGCGTGGCACGGAATTCTCGCGCCGGCGAAAACACCCAAAGCCGTGATCGACAGGCTGAGCGCCGAGCTGAACGCCGCGCTGTCGGAGCCCGCGGTGATCGAGCGCCTCGACGCCATCGGCAGCATCGCCGCCCCCGGCTCGCCGGCGCAGCTCGCCGAGCAGATCCGGCGCGACCTCGAGCGCTACGGGCCGGTGGTGAAGGCTGCCGGCATCAAGGCGGAATAGCGTTCGCGAACGACTGAAGCATCACGGAGGACAAGACCATGGAGCTCACGCCCTTCCACCTTTCGGTTCCGGTGACCGACCTTCCTTCCGCGCGCAAATTCTACGGCGAGCTGCTCGGATGCTCCGAAGGCCGCAGCGCGGCCATGCGGATCGACTTCAACTTCTTCGGCCACCACCTGGTGACGCACGTCGAGCCCAAGGACGCGTCGCACAGGACGACCGACATCGACTCCTTCGGGGTGCTTACGCCCTGCCGCCACTTCGGCATCGTGGTTCCCATCGGCTACTGGAACCAGCTTGCCGAACGCCTGCGCGCGGCGAAGGCGAACTTCTACACCGAGCCCCAGGTGGTCTTCCCCGGCGAGGTCAAGGAGCAGCACATCATGCTGGTCCACGACGGCTGCGGGAACATCGTCGAGTTCAAGGCCTCGCCGAAGTACGGGCTGTTCCAGAAGGAAAAATAGGCCAGCGAACCGTCACGCCCACCACAGCCAGCCCGTGAGCAGGTACTTGTGCTGGGTGGGAGAGACCACGCCGCGGTGAACGTGCGTGAGCGCCGCGGGAAAGATGACGGTCTTGCCTTTCACCGGCGACGTCAGCATGCGCTGGTAGTGGAACTCGGTGCCGCCGCCGTCGGTGACGTCGTTCAGGTAGGAGGTAAACACGATGGCCCGGTCGCACTGCCCGGCGGCGCCGTCGATATGCCAGCCGTAGAAACCCTCGCCGGGCTTGTACCACTGGATCTGCGGCGGAAACTTCATGGTGAAGCTGCCGCCGTGGCTCATCAGCTCCTCGATGTAGCTATTCAGGAAGCCCGAAACTTCCCGCATGTACGCGTCGAACCTGAACTCGCGCAGGTCGAAATGCTTCTGCGCGACGCCGATGCCGAGATCGGTGCTGCGCTTGACGCTGGGCTCGACGATCGACTGCGGGCCGACCGTGCCTGGAAGCGCCAGGTTGGCGGCGACGGCCTTCTTGTGCAGCTCGACCAGCGAGTCGCAGATCGAGGGGTCGGACAGCATGTACTCGCGGATGAAGGTTTCGATCACAGCTTCTCGAACATGTCGTCGCTTGCCATCGCCGTAGCGTCCGCAATGATGTTTGCGTAGACCGCGAACGCCGCCATGCCGATGATTTCCATGATCTCCGCCACCTGAAGCCCGTAGGCGCGCAGCCCGCTGAAATCCTCCGGCGACAGGCCTTGCGGGCTGCGCGAGCACTTGAGCGCGAACTTGATCATGTCGCGCAGCTTCGGGTCGGAGATGGCGTCGACGTTGCTCTGGGCGGTCGCCTGGGTCCATTCGGGATTGACGTCCAGCATGCCGCAGCAGGCGACGTGCGCCGCCGCGCAGTACATGCATTGGCGGTCCACGGAGATCGCGACGAACATCAGCTCCTTGATCCAGCGCGGGATGATGCCCCCGACCAGGATGTTCCTGACCGCCTCCCACGTGGCGCGCGCCACGTTGGGCGCGTGTCCCTGGGTCATGATGAAGTTGGGCGGCGCGGAAAAGTGCATGCCGCGATAGAACTCCTCGTAAACCGCAACCGATTCCTTCGGCGCGATAGCTGGCAGGCAGGGAGGGATGTGCGGCATCCTGCTTGGCTTTCTACGAAGGGGTGACCGCGAGCACCGGGGCTATTGCTTGCGGACTGAGCGAGAGCTCCTTGAGAAGATCCTGCTCGAGCTGCAGCACGGTCTTCGAGTTGGAAAGCGCCTCGCCGGAGACCAGGAACACGTCTTCGGCGCGGTCGCCCAGCGTGTTGATGCGCGCGGTCTGGAGGCTGATGCGGTAGCGCGCGAGCGTCCGCGCGACGCCGTAGAGTAGGCCAGGCCGGTCCGCGGCGACGATGTTCAGCGCGTAGAGCGAGCCGCGCTCGTCGGGGCGGATGTCGACGGAAGGCGAGATCGGAAAGTGGCGCACGCGCCGGGACAGCCGGCCGCCGCGCGGCGGCGCGAGCGGCGCCTGCGACTCGAGCTCGGCGGCGAGCTCGGACTCGATCAGGCTGATCATGTCCCGGTAGTGCGCGCCGCTCCCCTGGCCCATGACCATGAACGTGTCGAGCGCGTAGCCGTCGCGCGTGGTGTGGATCTTGGCCTCCGCGATGTTGAAGCCGGCGCGCTCGAAGTAGCCGCAGATGCGCGCGAAGAGCGCCTCGCGGTCCGGCATGTAGATCATCACCTGCAGGCCCTCACCGAAGGGCGCGAGCCGCGCCTTGACCACGGGCTGGGCGGCGCCGACGCGATAGTGCAGGCTGCGCGTGTGCCACGCGATCTCCTGCGGCTCGTGGCGCAGGAAATAGGCGGTGTCGAGCTGCTTCCAGAAGCGGTCCTTGACCCCGTCCGAAAGGGCGTAGAGCCGAAGCAGTCGCGTCGCCTCGGCCTGCTTTTCGGCGAGCGCGGCGTCGCGCTCGAGCGGCGCGCCGGTGAGGACGCGCCGCGCCGCACGGAAGAGATCCTCGAGCAGCTTCGCTTTCCAGCCGTTCCAGACCTTGGGGCTGGTGCCGCGCACGTCCGCCACCGTGAGGAGATAGAGCGCGACCAGGCGCCGCTCGCTGGCGCAGAGCTCGGCGAAAGCGCGGATCACCTCGGGGTCGTAGACGTCGCGCTTCTGCGCGACGTGCGACATGGCGAGGTGGCGCTCGACCAGGAACACGACGAGGTCGGTGTCTTCGTCCGACAACCCGTGCCGCTTCGAAAAACCCCTAACATCCAAACTTCCTAATTCCGAGTGGTCACCACCGCGGCCCTTGGCGATGTCGTGGTAGAGCGCGGCGATGTAGATGAGCCAGTGCCGCTCGAAGCCGTTCATGAGCTCGCTGCAGAGCGGGAACTCGTGCGCGAACTCGGGCATGGTGAAGCGGCGCACGTTCCTCAGGACCATGAGGATGTGCTGGTCGACCGTGTACACGTGGAAGAGGTCGTGCTGCATCTGGCCGACGATGCGGCCGAACTCGGGCAGGTAGCGGCCGAGGATGCCGTACTGGTTCATGCGCCGGAACTCGTGCACGATGCCGCGCGGCTGCTGCAGGATCTGCAGGAACAGGAGCTGCGCGAGCGGGTCGCGCCTGAATTTCGCGTCGATGCGCCGCCGGGCGCGCCACAGCGCGCGCAGCGTCGGCGCAGTCATGCCGCGCAGCTCATGGTGCTGCATCATCAGGAGGAAGCTCTCGAGGATGGCGCTTGGCTGACGTTCGAACAATTCCTCTTCCACCACGTGGAGCAGTTCGTTCCGGATCTCGAAGCGCTCGTTCAGGCTGCGCGCAGAGTCCTCGGGCTGCGGAAAGAGCCGCGCGCCGATGTTCTGCAGCACGATGGTGTTGAGCTGCGTGACGGTCTTGGCCGCGCGGTAGTAGCGCTGCATCATCGCTTCGCTCGCGCGCCGGTCGGGCGTGTCGACGTCGCCGTACTGCGCGGCGAGCGCGTTCTGGAAATCGAACACGATGCGGTCCTCGCGGCGCCCGGCGAGGTAGTGCAGGCGGATGCGCAGGTCCTGGAACGCGGCCTCGTGGCGCGCGAGCTGGCGCGCCTCGTGGCGCTCGAGCAGCCCCGCGGACACGAGGTCGCTCCACCTGCGGCCGATGCCGCTCGCGCGCGCGATCCAGATGATGCTGTGCAGGTCGCGCAGGCCGCCCGGGGCTTCCTTGAGGTTCGGCTCGAGCGAGTAGGGGGTGTCCTGGTGCTTGGCGTGGCGCTGCTCCTGCTCGAGCTTCTTCGCCTTGAAAAACGACAGCGGATCCTCGGTTTCCTCCAGCGCGTTGACCAGCTCGGAAAAGAGACGCCGGCTGCCGGCGAGGTAGCGGGCTTCCATCAGCGTGGTGCGGATGGTGATGTCCTCGGCCGCGCTCTCGACGCAGCCCCGCACGGTGCGCACGCTGTGGCCGATCTCGAGGCCGATGTCCCAGAGCGTGCCGATCAGCTTCTCGACCTTCTCCTTGCCGGCCTCGGTGATCGCGTCCGGGAGCAGGACCAGGAGGTCGACGTCCGAGCCCGGGTAGAGCTCGCCGCGGCCGTAGCCGCCGGTGGCGACGAGCGCCGCGCCGTCGAGCGCGGCATCGCGCCACACTTCGCGGATGGTGCGGTCGACGAGCGCGCAGTGCCGGCGCAGGAGCAGCTGCGGATCGGGCTTGCCGAGGTACGCGAGGCGCAGGGCCTGGCGTTCCTCCGCGAGGCTCTTCCTTAGATCAACCAAGAAGCGCCGGCTCCGCCATCGACCCGGCGGACCGGGTCAGAACCTCGAAGCCCGACTCGGTGACCGCGACCGTGTGCTCCCACTGCGCGGACAGGCTGTGGTCCTTGGTGACGATGGTCCAGCCGTCGGCGAGCTCGCGGATGCCGGCCTTGCCGGCGTTGATCATGGGCTCGACGGTGAAGGTCATGCCCGGCTCGAGCACCAGCCCCGTTCCCGGCCGCCCGTAGTGCAGCACCTGCGGCTCCTCGTGGAACTTGCGGCCGATACCGTGGCCGCAGAACTCGCGCACCACCGAGAAGCCGTGCTTGTCGGCGTGGGCCTGGATCGCGGAGCCGAGATCGCCCAGCCGGGCGCCCGGGCGCACCTGGCGGATGCCGAGCCACATGCATTCGTAGGTGACCTCCACCAGCCGGCGCGCCTGGATGCTGGGCTCGCCGAGGTAGTACATGCGGCTGGAATCGCCGTGGTAGCCGTCCTTGATTACCGTGACGTCGATGTTCAGGACGTCGCCCGGCTTGAGCACCCGGTCGCCCGGGATGCCGTGGCACACCTGGTGGTTCACCGACGTGCAGATCGACTTCGGGAACGGCTTGTAGCCCGGCGGCGCGTAGTTGAGGGGCGCCGGAATGGTGCGCTGGACCCGCACCATGTAGTCGTGGCAGAGGTCGTTCAGCTTGCCGGTCGTTACGCCCGGCTTCACGTGAGGCGCGATGAAGTCGAGCACCTCGCCGGCGAGCCGCCCGGCGATGCGCATGCGCTCCAGCTCCTCGGGAGTCTTGAGTAAAACGGCCATTGATGCCTGATTATGCTAGAATTTCGCGCTTAAATTCGCCTGCTGGCGGCAAAAACAGGGTGCCTCGATCACAATATCGGGGTGATCGCCGCGAGCTAAAGGCCTCAACCCTAAAGGAGAGTGTTTAGTGTCGGTCACGATGCGCCAGATGCTGGAGGCCGGGGTCCATTTCGGCCACCAGACCCGTTACTGGAACCCGAAGATGGCGCCGTACATCTTCGGCCACCGCAACAAGATTCACATCATCAACCTGGAGAAGACCCTGGCGATGTACCAGGAGGCGCTCAAGTTCGCCCGCCAGCTCGCGGCGAACCGGGGCAACCTGCTCTTCGTCGGAACCAAGCGCCAGGCGCGCGACATCGTGCGCGAGGAGGCGCAGCGCTGCCAGATGCCCTACGTCGACTACCGCTGGCTCGGCGGCATGCTCACGAACTTCAAGACGGTCAAGCAGTCGATCAAACGCCTGAAGGAGATGGAAGGCATGGCGCAGGACGGGACGCTGGAGCGCATGGTGAAGAAGGAGGCGCTCGGCATCCAGCGCGAGCTCGACAAGCTGAACCGCTCGCTCGGCGGCATCAAGGAGCTCGGCAGCCTGCCCGACGCGCTCTTCATCATCGACGTGGGCTACCAGAAGGGCGCGGTCGCCGAGGCGAACAAGCTCGGCGTGCCGGTGATCGGCGTCGTCGACACGAACCACAACCCGGCCGGGATCGACTACGTGATCCCCGGCAACGACGACTCGAGCCGCGCCATCCGCCTCTACGCGCGCGGCATGGCCGACGCGGTCCTCGAGGGCCGCACCCAGTCGCTCGAAGAGGTGGTCGCCGCCTCGCGCGACGAGTTCGTCGAGGTGGAAGAGGACGAGGCCGAGAAGTAGGGTGCTGCCCACCCGAACCATGAAAAAGGGGCCTCGGGCCCCTTTTTTTCAAATCGAGTAAGGAGTTTGCAAGGATGGCGGAAATCAGTGCAGCGCTGGTGAAAGAGCTCCGCGAGCTCACCGGCCTGGGAATGATGGAATGCAAGAAGGCGCTCGCCGAGGCGGGCGGCGACCTCCGCAAGGCGGAGGAGCTGCTTCGCATCAGGAGCGGCGCCAAGGCGAACAAGGCTGCGAGCCGCATCGCCGCCGAAGGCGTGATCGGGGCTTACGTTTCGCCGGACGGCAAGCTCGGCGCGCTGGTGGAGCTGAACTGCGAGACCGACTTCGTCGCCAAGAACGAAGAATTCGTCGCGTTCGCGCGCTCGCTGGCGGAAACCGTCGGGTCGCAGAACCCGAAGGACGTCGCTGCACTCGCTTCCGGCAAGGTCGAGGAGCGCCGTCAGGCCCTGATCCAGAAGATCGGCGAGAACATGACGATCCGCCGCTTCAAGCGTCTCCAGGCGAAGGGCAAGCTCGCTCTGTACCTGCACGGCGTCAAGATCGGCGTCCTGGTCGACTACGAGGGACCGGAAGAGGTCGGCAAGGACGTGGCAATGCATGTCGCGTTCGCCAAGCCGCAGCACGCGACGAAAGCCGAGGTGCCGGCAGACGTCGTCGCCCGCGAACGCGAAATCCAGCTCGCGCGCGCGAAGGAATCGGGCAAGCCCGCCGAGATCGCCGCCAAGATGGTGGAAGGGGCGGTCAACAAGTTCCTGGGCGAGATCACCCTCATGGGCCAGCCGTTCGTGAAGGACGACAAGCAGACGGTGGAAAAAATGCTCGCCGCGAAGAAAGGCAAGGTCAACGGATACGCCTTCCTCGTCGTTGGTGAGGGCATCGAGAAAGCGTCCCCAGTCCACTAGAAAAGCGCCACCTTGACGCCAAAATACAAACGGATCCTCCTCAAGCTCTCGGGCGAGGCCCTGATGGGAGAGGATCCGTACGGCATCAACCGCCAGACCATCCTGAGCATCGTCTCGGAGGTGGCGCAGGTCTCGCGGCTGGGCGTGGAGATGGGCGTGGTGATCGGCGGCGGCAACATCTTCCGCGGGCTCGCGCCGGGCGCCGAGGGCATGGACCGCGCCACCGCCGACTACATGGGGATGCTCGCCACGGTGATGAACGCGCTGGCGCTCTCCGACGCCATGCGCCAGGCCGGCATCGCGAGCCGGGTCCAGTCGGCGCTCAACATCGAGCAGGTGTGCGAGCCCTACATCCGCGGCAAGGCGATCCGCTACCTGGAGGAGGGCAAGGTGGTGATCTTCGCCGCCGGCACCGGCAACCCGTTCTTCACCACCGACACCGCGGCGGCGCTGCGCGGCAGCGAAATGGGCGCCGAGATCGTGCTCAAGGGCACCAAGGTCGACGGGGTCTACACCGACGACCCCAAGCGCAACCCGCGCGCGCAGCGCTACGCGAAGATCAGCTTCGACGAGGCGATCAACAAGAACCTCAAGGTCATGGACGCCACCGCGCTCACGCTGTGCCGCGACCAGAAGCTGCCGATCAACGTGTTCAATATCTTCAAGAAGGACGCCCTGCGCCGGGTGGTGCTGGGCGAAGATGAGGGCACCCTCGTTCACGTATGATTAAAGTACGCGGAGAAACCGCTTAAGGGTCGCATACCTATGGTCATCGCCGATCTGAAAAAGAGCACCGACCAGAAAATGGACAAGAGCGTGCAGGCGTTCAAGGGGGACCTCGCCAAGGTGCGCACCGGGCGCGCGCACACCGGCATTCTCGACCACGTCATGGTCGACTACTACGGCTCGCAGATGCCGATCAACCAGGTCGCCAAGGTGACGCTGCTCGACGCGCGCACCATCGGCGTGACCCCGTTCGAGAAGAAGATGTCCGGAGCGATCGAGAAGGCGATCCGCGACTCCGACCTCGGGCTCAATCCCGCCGCGCAGGGCGAGACGGTGCGCGTGCCGATGCCGGCGCTCACCGAGGAGCGCAGGAAAGAGCTGATCAAGGTGGTGCGCCACGAGGCCGAGAACGCCCGCGTGGCGGTGCGCAACGCCCGGCGCGACGCGATCCACCAGCTCAAGGAATCGCTGAAGAAGCACGAGGTGTCCGAGAACGACGAGCGCCGCGCCCAGGACGAGGTGCAGAAGATGACCGACCGGCACGTCGCGGACATCGACAAGCTGCTGGCAGAAAAAGAAAAGGAACTGCTCGCCGTATGAGTCATCCCAGCTCGACGCAGGAGGTTCCCGCGCATGGCGACGTGCCGCGGCACGTCGCCATCATCATGGATGGCAACGGCCGCTGGGCGAAGCGCCAGCACCTGCCGCGCATCGCGGGCCACCGCCGCGGCGTGGAGGCGGTGCGCGCCACGGTGCGCGCCTGCGCGGAGCGCGGCGTGGGCTTTCTCACCCTGTTCGCGTTCAGCTCCGAGAACTGGCGCCGCCCGGCCGAGGAGGTGGCGCTGCTGATGCAGCTCTTCCAGATGGCGCTCACCAGCGAGGTCGAGAAGCTGCATCGCAACGGCGTGCGGCTCAAGGTCGTGGGCGACACGCGGCGCTTCGACGCCAACATCCGCCGCGCCATCGAGCAGAGCGAGCGGCTCACCGCGGGCAACCGCGGCCTCACGCTGACCATCGCGGCGAACTACGGCGGGCGGTGGGACATCCTCCAGGCGATGAACAAGGTGTTGAAGGAAAAGCCGGGCCTGACGGAAATCCAGGAGGAAATGCTCGCGCCTCATCTCGCCATGAGCTACGCGCCGGAGCCCGATCTTTTCATCCGCACCGGCGGCGAGCAGCGCATCAGCAATTTCCTGCTGTGGCAGCTCGCCTACAGCGAGCTCTACTTCACCGACACGCTGTGGCCGGACTTCGACGCCGCGGCGCTCGACCTCGCGATCGCCTCGTATCGCAGCCGCGAGCGGCGCTTCGGCCGTACCAGCGAGCAACTCGAAGCCGCGAAGCGGGCCGAGGTCGCCTGAAAGGTCAGCTCGCCGCAAGAATCGGCACGGCCGCGGTCCTGATCGCCGCGCTGCTAGCGGCGCTGTTCCTGCTTCCTCCGGGTGCGCTCGAGCTCGCGGTCGGTCTCGTCCTGCTCGTCGCCGCGCACGAGTGGGCGCGCCTGTGCCGCCTCGAGCGCATCCCGGCGCTCGTCTTCGCCGCCGCGGTAGCGCTCACGTTTTTCGCCCTCCAACGCGCCGGCCTGCAGCAGGCGACGTTCGCGTTGGCGGCGTTTTTCTGGATCGTGCTCGCGCCGCTCTGGATGTGGCGCGGCGTGCAGCCGAACCAGACGATCTGGATCGGCGCAGCCGGCTTCGCGGTACTGGTTCCCGCGGGTCTTGCGATGGTCCGGCTCGAGCCGCTCGTGGTGTTGCTCGTGCTCGTGCTCGTCTGGATCGCCGACACCGCCGCTTATTTCGTCGGGCGCGCGTGGGGCAGGCGCAGGCTCGCGCCCGCGATCAGCCCGGGCAAGACCTGGGAGGGCGCCGCCGGCGGCCTGATCGGCGCCCTGCTGTACGCTATCATCATCGCGTTTTTCACCGACCTGGGCGCGTGGCTCGCCCTCGTCGCAACCGCGCTACTGCTAGGCATGGTAAGCATTGTGGGCGATCTGTTCGAATCGGCGGTGAAGCGCCAGGCGGGCGTGAAGGACAGCGGCAGCCTGCTGCCCGGGCACGGCGGCATCCTGGACCGCATCGACAGCGCGACGGCAGCGCTTCCGGTCGCCGCGCTGGTATGGCCGATCGTCCGATGAATCTTGCGGTCCTCGGTGCCACCGGTTCGATCGGGGCGAGCACCCTCGACGTGGTGAGCGCGCACCCCGACCGCTACCGCGTGTTCGCGCTGAGCGCCCACGGCTCGCGGGACGCGTTGCTCGAGCTCTGCCGCCTGCACCGCCCGCGGCTCGCGGTGCTCTCCGGCACGGCCGAGGACCGCGCGCTACGCGCGCGCTTCGCCGAGTTGAACGTCGAGCTCATGTTCGGCGGCGCGGCCCTGGAGGCCGTGGCGACCCATCCCGACTGCGACGCCGTCATGGCGGCGATCGTCGGGGCCGCGGGTCTGCCCTCGACGCTCGCAGCCGCGCGCGCCGGCAAGCGCGTGCTCCTCGCCAACAAGGAAGCGCTCGTCATGGCGGGCGACCTCGTGATCCGCGCGGCGCGCGACTCGGGCGCCGAGCTGGTCCCGGTGGACAGCGAGCACAACGCGGTGTTTCAGTGTTTCTCCGACAAGAATTCAGTCAAGAAAGTCATTTTGACGGCTTCCGGCGGACCGTTCCGCGCGACGCCGCTCGAGAGGCTCGACGCCGTCACCCCCGAGGAAGCGTGCGCGCATCCGACCTGGGTCATGGGACGCAAGATCTCGGTCGACTCGGCCACGATGATGAACAAGGGCCTCGAAGTGATCGAGGCCTGCCACCTGTTCGCCCTGCCGGCCGAGCGCATCGAGGTGCTGATCCACCCGCAAAGCATCGTGCACTCGCTGGTCGAATACGTCGACGGGTCGGTCATCGCGCAGCTCTCCAATCCCGACATGCGCGTGCCGATCGCCTACGCACTGGCGCACCCCGAGCGCATCGCCTCGGGCGCGCGGCCGCTCGACCTCGCCAGCCTGAAAAGCCTCGCGTTCGAGCGCCTCGAGCCCGAGCGCTTTCCGTGCCTGGGCCTCGCGCGCGCCGCGCTGCGCGCCGGCGGAACCGCGCCCGCGGCGCTGAACGCCGCGAACGAGGTGGCTGTCGAGGCATTCCTGTCCCGGCGCATCCGCTTCACCGCGATCGCGGCCGTGATCGAGGACACCTTGAGCGGCATCGACGCTACGGCGGCGGGCACGCTCGCGGAGATCCTCGACGCCGACGCGATCGCGCGGCGCAAGGCGCTCGAGCGCATCGCGCTCAGGGAAGCGGCGTGAAACTTTTGGATACAACAAAAACAGGGGCGGACCGCGATTTTTCCCCGACAAAGAGGATAAAAACGCGGTGTGTGCCTGATTCTGGGACCTAGGACATGAGCGTTCTCATTGCCATCGCTGCGTTCATCGTCGCGCTGGGCGTGCTGATCGTGGTGCACGAATACGGGCACTACCTCGTGGCGCGCCTGTGCAACGTCAAGGTGCTGCGCTTTTCCGTCGGCTTCGGGCGTCCGCTCGCCTTGTGGCGGCGCGGCCGCGACCGCACCGAGTGGGTCATCGCGGCGATTCCCTTCGGCGGCTACGTCAAGATGCTCGACGAGCGCGAGGGAGCGGTGGCGCCCGCGGAGGCGCACCGGGCGTTCAACCGCCAGAGCGTCTGGCGCCGCCTCGCGATCGTGATCGCCGGCCCGATGTTCAATCTCGCGTTCGCGGTCCTCGTGTACGCCGGGCTCTTCATGTACGGCCTGCCCGAGGCGCGCCCGGTCCTCGGCGAGCCGCCGCCGGACAGCGCGGCCGCGGCGGCCGGGCTGCATTCGGAGGACACGGTCCGGGCGGTCGCGGGCGTTCCGATCGCCACCTGGCAGGAGCTGCGCTGGCGGGTGCTGCAGGCCGCGCTGCAGCGCGAGTCGCTGCGCCTCGAGGTGCAGACCGGGCGCGGCAACCTCGCCGAGGCGACGCTCGACCTGCGCGGCTATCCCACCGACGACGTCGAGACCGACGCCCTGGAGCGCGTGGGGCTGCGCCTTTACCGTCCGCCGCTCGATCCGGTGATCGGCCAGGTCGTCGCCGGCGACCCTGCCGAGCGCGCGGGGCTCAAGGCGGGCGACCGCGTAGTGCGCGCCGGCGACAAGCGCATCGATTCGTGGGATGCCCTGGTGGCGGAGATCCGCGCGCACCCCGGAACCCCGCTTGCGCTGCTCATCGAGAGAAGCGGCGCCACAAGCGCGGTGGAAGTGGTTCCCGAAAGCGTCGCGTCGGGCGCCACGCGCGTCGGCCGCATCGGCGCGGGGCCCTACATCCCGCCCGCGCACGCCGAGAGAATGCTGATCACGGTGCGGCACGGCGTGCTCGGCAGCATCGGCAAGGCGCTCGCGAAGACCTGGGACATCTCGATCTTCAGCCTGAAGATGCTGGGCCGGATGCTGACCGGACAGCTCTCCTGGAAGCACCTTTCCGGCCCGGTGACGATCGCCGATTTTGCCGGGCAGTCCGCTCAGATGGGGCTTTCCTATTATCTCGGCTTCCTCGCCATCATCAGCATCAGCCTCGGGGTGCTCAATCTGCTGCCGATCCCGCTGCTCGACGGCGGGCACCTCATGTACTACGCGATCGAAATCATCAAGGGCAGCCCCGTATCCGAGCGCGCCATGGAGCTCGGCCAGCGCGTGGGCCTCGCGTTGCTGCTCGTCATGATGGTGTTCGCCTTCTACAACGACCTGAATCGGCAACTGACTCGCCTGCTCACCGGCTGAATGATCCGCCGAGGCCTCGCCGCGGTCCTCGCCGCGCTAGCGCTCGTCGGGGCCGCGGGCGCTCAGTCGTTCGAGCCCTTCACCGTCAAGGACATCCGCGTCGAGGGGCTGCAGCGCACCGAGCCCGGCACCGTTTTCAGCTACCTCCCGATCAAGGTCGGCGAGGTCATGAACGAGGAGCGGGCGCGCGCGGCGCTGCGGGCGCTTTACGCCACCGGCTTCTTCTCCGACGTGCGCCTGGAGCACGAGAACGACGTGCTGGTGGTGTTCGTGCAGGAGCGCCCGGCAGTGGCCCAGATCGACTTCTCCGGGATGAAGGAATTCGAGCCCGACGCGGTGCGCAAGGTGCTGCGCGAAAACGGCCTCGCCGAGGGGCGCATCTTCGACCGCTCGGTGCTCGAGACCGCCGAGCAGGAGATCAAGCGCCAGTACCTGTCGCGCGGGATGTACGGCGCGGAGGTCCAGACCACGGTCACGCCGCTCGAGCGCAACCGCGTCGGCATCAACATCGCGGTCACCGAGGGCGAGGTGGCGAAGATCCGCGGCATCAACATCGTCGGCGCCCAGGCGTTCAGCGAGAGCGAGCTGGTGAGCCTGTTCGTGCTGCGCACGCCCGGCTGGCTCACCTGGTACACCAAGCACGACCGCTACGCGCGCGAGAAGCTCTCCGCCGACCTGGAGACACTGCGCTCCTATTACCAGAACCGCGGCTACCTCGACTTCGCCATCGAGTCGACCCAGGTCTCGATCACCCCGGACCGGCACGACATCTACATCACGGTGAACCTCAACGAGGGGGAGCGCTACACGGTGTCGGACGTGCAGCTCTCGGGGCAGACGCCGGTGCCGCGCGAGCAGCTGGAAAAGCTGGTGCAGCTCAAGCCCGGGGACGTGTTCTCGCGCGAGAAGCTCGCGGCGAGCACCAAGGCGATCGGCGAGCGCCTCGGCAACGACGGCTACGCCTTCGCCAACGCCAACGCCATCCCGAACGTCGACAAGGAAAAGCGCACCGTCGCGTTCAACATCGTGATCGACCCGGGGCGCCGGGTGTACGTGCGGCGCATCGACGTCGCGGGCAACTCCAAGACGCGCGACGAGGTGGTAAGGCGCGAGATGCGCCAGCTCGAGGGCGCGTTCTACGACGCCTCGAAGATCCAGCTCTCGCGCCGGCGCATCGAGCGCACCGGGTATTTCAGCGAGACCACGGTCGAAACCCAGCCGGTGGAGGGCGTCGCCGACCAGGTCGACGTGCTCTACACCGTCAAGGAGCGCCCGACCGGCGCGCTGCTTCTCGGCGTGGGCTTCTCGAGCGTGGAGAAGTTCGCGGTGTCCACGTCGATCCGCCAGGCCAACGCCTTCGGCACCGGCAAGTTCATCTCGGCCAACATCAACAGCGGCAAGGTGAACACGGTCTACGCGCTGTCCTACAACGACCCCTACTACACGGTCGACGGGGTGAGCCAGGGATTCGACGTCTACAAGCGCAAGACCGACGCCTCGAGCCTCGCGGTCGGCGCCTACACGACCAACGCGGTCGGCGGAGGAATCAAGTTCGGCTATCCGGTCTCGGAGATCAGCTCGGTCGATGTCGGGGTCAATCTCGAGTCGGTGAGGCTCACCACCTTCGTCAACAGCCCGCTGCGCTACATAGACTTCGTCAACCAGTTCGGCAGCGACTACCAGTACGGCGCGTTCACCGCAGGCTGGCAGCGCGACACCCGCGACAACATCATCACGCCCAACGCGGGCGGCTTCCTGCGCCTGAGCGGGGAGGTGGCCGGGGGCGACCTGCAGTACTACCGAATCAATCTTCAGGACAGCTACTACTTCCGCCTGACCCGCCTCTATACGCTGCTCCTGCGCGGGGACGTGGGCTACTCCGCCGGGCTCGGCGGGCGGCCGGTGCCGTTCTTCAAGGCGTACTATGCCGGCGGTCCGGACACGGTGCGCGGCTACCGCCCCTTCTCGCTCGGTCCCCGCGACCTGGAGGGCAATTCGACCGGCGGCAACATCAAGGTCATCGGCGGGGCCGAGTTCCTGTTCCCGATGCCGGGGGCGACCGCCGAGCAGTCGCTGCGCCTGTCGGCGTTCATCGACGCCGGCCAGGTCTACGGCCCGGGTGCCCCGGTCCAGCTCGGCGACCTGCGCTACGCGGGCGGCTTCGGGCTGCAGTGGCTGTCGCCGTTCGGTCCGCTGCGGCTATCGGTCGCCAACCCCCTCAACCGCAAGGACGGCGACCAAGTGCAGCGGCTACAATTCACCTTCGGTACCGGATTCTGAACATGAAAATAGCGCTCCTCGTCATCGTGCCCGCCGTCGTGCTCGCGTCGGCAGCCCCGCCGCTCGCTGCGCAGCAGCCGCAGCAGGCGGCGCAGCCGACCACGGTCACCGGCAAGCTCGGCTTCGTGAACACCGAGCGCATCCTGCGCGACGCGGTCCCGGCGCAGCGCGCGCAGAAGAAGATCGAGGCCGAGTTCCAGAAGCGCGACCAGGAGCTCGCCAAGATCGCCGAGCAGCTGAAGCGCATGCAGGACGACCTGGACAAGAACTCGGTGACCATGGGCGAGACGCAGCGGCGCAACCGCGAGCGCGAGTTCGCCGACGTCAACCGCGAGTTCCAGAGGAAGCAGCGCGAGTTCCGCGAGGACCTCAACCAGCGCAGGAACGAGGAGCTCGCCCAGGTGGTGGAGATGGCCAACCGGGTGATCCGGCAGATCGCGGAGCAGGAGAAGTTCGACATCATCTTCCAGGATGCCGTGTTCGCGAGCCCGCGCATCGACATCACCGACAAGGTGATCAAGGCGCTCGACTCGGGCAAGCCGCCGGCGAAGTGACGCCATGCCGGGGGCGCTGACGCTCGCGGAGATCGCCACGCGCCTGGGCGGGCGCGTCGCGGGCGACCCGGGCGCGCGGGTGAGCCAGGTCGGGTCGCTCGAGAACGCCGCCGCCGGCGAGATCACCTTCCTCGCGAGCCCCAAGCACCGCGCCAAGCTCGCCGCCACGCGCGCCTCGGCGGTGATCCTGTCGGAGGAGGCGGAGGCGCTGACCTCGATGCCGCGCATCGTGTGCGACTCGCCGTACCTGTACTTCGCGCGGGTGTCGCAGCTCTTCAACCCGCAGACGGTGCAGGCACCGGGAGTGCATGCTTCGGCGGTGATCGGAAGGAACGTGAAGCTCGGCGAGGACGTTTCCATCGGCGCGGGCTGCGCGATCGGCGACGGCGTGACGATCGGCAAGGGCAGCTGCCTCTACCCGCGCGTGGTGCTCTATCACGGCTGCACCCTGGGCGAGCGGGTGATCGTGCATTCCGGCGCGGTGATCGGCGCCGACGGGTTCGGCCTCGCCCAGGACGAAGCCGGGCGCTGGATCAAGATCCCGCAGATCGGCGCGGTGCGCATCGGCGACGACGTCGAGATCGGCGCCAACACCACCATCGACCGCGGCGCGCTCGACGACACGTTGATCGAGGACGGCGTGAAGATCGACAACCAGGTCCAGGTCGGGCACAACTGCCGCATCGGCGCGCACACGGCGATGGCCGGCTGCACCGGGGTCGCCGGCAGCACCCGCATCGGCCGGCACTGCGCGATCGGCGCCGCCGCGCAGATCCTCGGCCACCTCGAGATCGCCGATCACGTGCAGATCTCGTCCTGCACCACGATCTCCCACTCGATCCGCAAGCCCGGCACGTACACCGGCCTGTATCCCTCTTCGGACAACGCGTCGTGGGCGCGCTATACCGCGTGGGTGCGCCACCTCGATAGCCTCGCCGACCGGGTGCGCACGCTCGAGAAGGAGAGGAAGAAATGACCGAGATGGACATCTTCGAGGTGCTGAAGAACCTGCCGCAGCGCTACCCGATCCTGATGATCGACCGGGTCAAGCACTGCGACATCGGCAAGCGCATCGTGGCGCTGAAGAACGTCTCGGCGAACGAGCCGTATTTCCAGGGCCACTTTCCCGGGCGGCCGATCATGCCCGGCGTCATGATCCTGGAAGCGATGGCCCAGGCGGCGGGCGTGCTCATCATCAGCGCCGACAAGGGCACCGACCACCACCAGAACATCTACTACTACGTCGGCATCGACGACGCGCGCTTCAAGAAGCCGGTGATTCCGGGCGACCAGCTCGAGCTCGACGTCAAGGTCGAGCGCATGCTACGCGGCATCGGCAAGTTCTCGTGCGTGGCGCGGGTGGGCACGGAGCTCGCCGCGGAGGCCACCATCCTGCTGGCGATGCGGCCCGCCGAGCCATGACGAGCCGCATCCATCCCAGCGCGGTGGTGCACCCGGGCGCGCGGCTCGCCGACGACGTCGAGGTCGGCCCGTACTCGGTCGTCGGCGCGGACGCCGAAATCGGGGAGGGCTGCTGGGTCGGCGCCCACGTGGTGATCGACGGCCACGTGCGCATCGGCCGGCGCAACCGCATCTTCCACTTCGCCTCCATAGGCGCGGCTCCGCAGGACAAGAAATACAAAGGCGAGCCCACCCGCGTCGAGATCGGCGACGACAACACCATCCGCGAGTACGTCACGATCAACCGCGGCACCGCGCAGGACACCGGGGTGACGCGCATCGGCAACGAAAACTGGATCATGGCCTACGTCCACTTCGCGCACGACTGCGAGGTCGGCAGCAAGACCATCTTCGCCAACTGCACCCAGCTCGCCGGTCACGTGACCGTGGAGGACTGGGTGATCTTCGGCGCCACCACCCTGGTGCACCAGTTCGTGCGCATCGGCGCGCATGCCTTCACCGGCATGGGCAGCTTCATTTCGCAGGACGTGCCGCCCTACGTCATGGCAGCCGGCCACATGGCGAGCCCCTACGGCATCAACAGCGAGGGCCTCAGGCGCCGCGGCTTCTCCGCGCAGACGATCCAGGCGATCAAGCGCGCCTACCGCACGCTCTACCGCAGCGGCCTGTCGCTCGAGGCCGCGAAGCGCGAGCTCGAGGTCCAGTCGCAGGCTTGCCCGGAAATCAGGCTCATCGTCGACTTTCTTTCGATCAGCAAGCGCGGTATCGCTCGATAGATGGCCGAGCTCCTGCGCGTCGGCATGGTGGCCGGCGAGGCTTCGAGCGATCTGCTCGCCGCCCACCTCATCGCCGCGCTCAAGGCGCGGCGCCGGTCGATGGTCTTCGCGGGCATCGGCGGGCCGCGCATGATTGCCGAAGGCTTCGAGTCGCACCACCCGATGGAGAAGCTCTCGGTGCGCGGCTACGCCGAGGTCCTGCGCAGCTACACCGAGATCATGGGGATCCGCCGGCGCCTCGCCCGGGACATGCTGCGCGAGCGGCCGGATCTCTTCATCGGCGTCGATTCGAGCGAATTCAACCTCGGCCTCGAGCAGCGCCTCAAGAACGCCGGCATTCCGACCATCCACTACGTGAGCCCCTCGGTGTGGGCCTGGCGGCGCGGGCGGATCAAGCGGGTCGCGCGCGCGGTGAGCCGGATCCTCGTGATGTTCCCGTTCGAGAAGCCGATCTACGAGCAGGCCGGCATCCCGGTGAGCTACGTCGGCCACCCGCTCGCCGACGTGATCCCGATGGATCCGAAGAAGGACGAGGCGCGCGCCCAGCTGCGGCTGCCGGGGGGCAAGCTGATCGTGGCGCTGCTCCCGGGCAGCCGGCGCTCGGAGGTGCATTACATGGCGAGCGCCTTCATCCTGGCGGCGCACCGCCTGCGCCAGGAGATCCGCGACGTGCACTTCGTGTGCCCCACGGTGACCCGGGCGACGCGCGACCTGGTCGAGCGCGCCCTGCACGAGCACCAGCGGACCGACCTGCCGCTCACGCTCCTCTTCGGCCACTCGCACGAGGCGCTCGCCGCGGCCGACCTCGCCCTGGTCGCGAGCGGCACCGCCACCCTGGAGACGGCGCTTTTCAAGACCCCGATGGTGATCGCCTACCGGCAGTCGCCCATCTCCTGGCGCCTGATGCGCAGGATGCTTTACCTGCCGTACGTGGGCATGCCCAACATCCTCGCCGGCGAGCGCCTGGTGCCCGAGCTCCTGCAGGACGAGGCGACCCCCGCAGCGCTCTCCGCCGCGCTGCTCGCGCTCTGGCGCGACAAGCCTGCGCGCGAGCGCCAGCTCGCGCGCTTCCGCGAGTTCCACGAGCTTCTGCGGCAGAATACGGCGGAGAAAGCCGCCGAAGCGGTATTGGGAGTACTGCAAGAGCAGGGGGTACGTAAAAATAAAAATGGATAGCGTGCTGGTGTGCGGCATAGACGAAGCAGGGCGCGGGCCGCTGGCCGGACCGGTCTACGCGGCGGCTGTCATCCTCGACCGCAAACGCCGGATCAACGGCCTCGCCGATTCGAAGGTGCTCACGGCGGAGCGCCGCGACGTGCTCGCCGGCCGCATCCGGGAGCGGGCGATCGCCTGGTCGGTGGCCCACGCCACGGTCGAGGAGATCGACCGCATCAACATACTCCAGGCCTCGTTGCTGGCGATGCGCCGCGCGGTACAAGCGCTCGGCGTGGCGCCCGCGGAGGCGTGGGTCGACGGCAACCAGTCGCCGGGCCTGTCTTGTAAGACAAGAACGATCGTGGATGGCGATGCGCTCCATCCGGTGATCTCGGCGGCCTCGATCCTCGCGAAGACTGAGCGCGACGCAGAGATGTGCGCGCTCTCCGCGCGCTACCCGCACTACGGCTTCGACCGCCACAAGGGCTACGGGACCCCCGAGCACCTCGACGCACTCGGGCGCCTCGGACCCTGCGAGATCCACCGGCGCAGCTTCTACGCCGTCGGAGTGTTCTTCCAGAAGGACCTTTTCGCCGAAAGCTGGGGCGCGATGGCCGAGACCCTGCGGGTGCGGAGCTACCGGATGTACTGCAGCGCGAAGAAGCTCACCGCCGCGCCGGGCCTGACTCTGGCCGAATTCCGGGTCGAGGAGCGCCGGTTGCGGCGCGACTACGCCGACGTGCTTGCCCGCGCCGAGGCGTCGCCGCACGCCGACCTCATGGAGCAGGTGCTGTCGGCGGCCAAGGCGAAGCTCGGCTCCGCCCGGCGGCAAAAGCGCACGGAATAGGGGAATCCCGGACACCCGCCGGAGGGTCCCCCCCGGTAACCGCCGTCACGCAGCCGGATCATGCTGGCCGGGTGATTCGATTCGCCTGCCTGGTGCTCCTGCCGCTTGCCGCGTGCGCCTCCGCGCCGGCCGACAGGCCCGCCGGCGGTCCGAGCGTCGACAGCCGCTACTCCGGCACGGTGCAGAAGGTACTGCGCGTGGTGCGCCAAGGCGCGGACCTGCCGGGGATGAAGTTCCTGGGCAAGGTGGGGAACGTCCTCGGGCCTGCGTTACGCCACAACACGGAAACGCACCAATACGTGGTGCGCACGCCGAGCGGCCAGATCATTGCGCAGTCCGACAGCGAGTTTGCAGTGGGCGACTGCGTCCAGGTGATTCCGAGCGCGCAGGCTTCCGGCCCTGCGTTCCGCTACGGCGAGGCCGAGATGGTGCGCTCAGAGAGCTGCAGCGGATAGCGCCGCGATCAGGGCGCGCGCCTCGGCGCGCGGCGCGACCATAGCGCGTAGTTTCCTCATGTGGGCTTTTAGATTCAGGTAGAAGCGGCGATCCGCAGCGGCACGGTGGATCAGCAGCGCCAGCGCACGTTCGTCCTCCAGCGGGAAGTACCCCGCATAGCTCGCGCCAAGCAGGCCCACATTGCCCGGGATGCGCGATGCGAGCACCGGGACCCCGATGCGCAGCGCCTCGCACACCACGTTCGCGCCGCCCTCCATCCGCGAGCTGATCACCATCGCGTGGCTCGAGGCAAGCCAGCGCAGCGCGCGCGCATGCGGCACGCTCCCGAGCCAGCGATAGCGGGGCTCGCGCGCCATGCCGGCCCTGGCTTCGGCTTCCAGGGCGGGGTCGAGCGCCGCACCTAGGTGAACTACCTCAAGATCGTCCCAGTCTGCAAGATGGGAAAGGGAAACCAAAGCGCGGAGCGGATCCTTCTCGGCGCGCAGGTGGCCGATCACGCAGATCCGGAAGCGGCGCCGTACCGGCGCATGGCGCAGCTGCGTCGCCGAGCTTTGCACCACGACGCGAACCTTCCGCCTCAGCCGCGGCGCCAGCTCGCGCCCCGCCATGGGCTGCAGCACGATCAGCCGGTGGGCGAGCTCGAGCGATTCGCGCGCCTCGGCCGACTCGTGGATGTCCCGATAGAGGTCGGTGCCGGTAAGCGCCACGACGAGCGGCCGGTCCGCGGGAAACGCCTTGATCGAGGGGTGGCTGCGGCGCGCGTGCAGCGCGAGCATCGCATCGCCGCCCCGCTCGGGCGACCACTGCACCGAGACCTCCACTGCGTGGCCGGCGGCGCGCAGGAAGGCAGCCCAACGCAGCGCCGTGTGCCGGTTGCCGTTGCGCATTCCCGGCCCGGCCGGCGTCACAAGCGCAATTCTCACCGTGAGATTTTCTCCCCTATTGCAATCTTAGGTTCCCTCAAGCCATTCTTGCGAAGGAGGGGGAGAAACGAATGCGCAGCGCGCCCGGCCCGGCACGTCCGGCCCGGGGCTTCACGCTATTGGCCACGATGATCGTCGCGATCGTCGTCGGGCTCGCGGCTCTGTTCCTGGTCAGCGGCTTCTTTGCGGCGATCAGCGACGACGGGCGAATTACCTACAGCGCCGAATCAGGCACTTAGGTATCTCCCGTGGGCGGGCCCGGCGCCTCCTCCGCGTCCTCATTTAGACTCGGACGCGTGACGCAGACGCTGATCGAGGAGCTGCGCTCCGCGCGCGCGCACCTGCGCCGCGTGGCCGACGGCCTGGACGGCGAGCGCGAGCTCGGTCCTCGGCTCGCGATTGTCAACCCGCCGCGCTGGGAGATCGGCCACGTCGGCTGGTTCCAGGAATGGTGGTGCCTGCGGGGCGCGCGCGAAGACCGCCCCTCGATCCTGCCGAACGCGGACCGGCTCTATGACTCGGCCGCCGTAGCGCACGCGACGCGCTGGGAGCTGCCGCTGCCGCCGTTTCGGGACACGCTCGCCTACCGGGAGGAGGTCACCGAGCGCCTCATTGCTCGTCTCCAGGCGGGCGATGCGGATCCGTATTTCGTCCAGCTCGCGGTGCGCCACGAGGACATGCACGCCGAAGCCTTTCACTACACACGCCAGACCCTCTCGTATCCCGAACCGGAAGGACCACCGCGGCCGGTGCTGAAGAGTCATGCGGGAGACATTGAATGCCCGGGCGGCATCTTCCGCCTCGGGTCGACGCCTGACGACGGCTTCGTGTTCGACAACGAGAAGTGGAGCCACCCGCTCGTGCTTCAGCCTTTCCGCATCTCGCGCGGCTGCGTCACCAACGCTCAATACGAGCAATTCGTGCGGGCCGGCGGCGAGCCGCCCCGCTACTGGCGCGGCGGCGAGGTGCGCCGCTTCGATCGCTGGGTGGAGCGCGTGCCCGACGAGCCGGTGATGCACGTGAGCTGGCACGAAGCGCAGGCCTATTGCCGCTTCGCCGGGCGGCGCCTGCCGACGGAAGCTGAATGGGAATTCGCCGCACTCCGTAACCTTGAAAATACCAGACAGCTTTGGGAGTGGACCGCCAGCGATTTCCTGCCGTACCCGGGGTTCGTTCGCGATCCGTACAAGGAATACTCCGAGCCGTGGTTCGGCACCCACAAGGTGCTGCGCGGCGGCAGCTTCGCTACGCCGGCGCGCATCGCACGGCCGCGCTTTCGCAACTTCTACACGCCGGATCGCGCCGATATCTTCGCGGGTTTTCGCACCTGCGCGCCATGAGCGTCATCCGCTCGCGCGATAACCCAAAGGTCAAACGCTGGGCCAAGCTCGCGAGCGATTCGAGGTTCCGGAGGAGTGAAGGGCGGGTCTTGATCGAAGGTCCGCACCTCGTCGCCGAGGCGCTCCAGGCCGGAATCGAGCCGCTCGCGCTGATCGTGAGCGAAACGGGTCTGAAAAAAAACGAGGTCCAGGAGCTTCTCGGCCAGCGCCAGCCCGCGGTCCTGGGCGACCGCCTCTTCGGCATCGTCGCCGACGCCGAGACGCCGCCGGGCATCGCCGCCGAGATCGCCATTCCGCGCCCCGGCGATGCCAGCTCGAAGCCGGCCGTTTTCCTGGAAGGTGTCCAGGACCCCGCGAACGTCGGTGCGATCCTGCGCAGCGCCGCCGCCTTCGAGGTGGGGGAAGTGTTCCTCGATCCCGCCTGCGCCGACGCGTGGGCGCCGAAGGTCCTGCGGGCCGCGATGGGGGCGCATTTCAAGCTCGCGCTGCGCCAGGTCGCCGACCTCGCGACGAGCCTCGCCGACTTCCAGGGGACCACCGTCTGCACGGTGTCGCGCGGGGGAACGCCGCTCAAGGAGCTCGGGCTGAAGGGCCGCGTCGGCTGGATCTTCGGTTCCGAGGGGCGCGGAGTCAGCACCGGCGTCGCCGCCAAAGCCCGCCTGAAGGCCACGATTCCGATGGCGCCGGGCAGCGAGTCCCTGAACGTGGCCGCCTCCGCCGCGATCTGCCTGTACGAGGGATACCTGAGGGGAAAAGCCTAGTAGACCTGCCGGTGGATGCGCAGCTCGCGCAGGATGGTGGTGGCGATCTCCTCGATCGACTTGGTGGTCGAGTTGATGCTGCGGATGCCCTCGCGCCGCATCATGGTTTCCGCTTCCTCGACCTCGAAGCGGCAGTTGTCGAGCTCGGCATACCGGCTGCCCGGCCGGCGCTCCTTGCGGATCTCGTGCAGGCGCTCGGGCGCGATAGTCAGCCCGTAGAGGCGCGTTTTCTGCGCACGCAGGGCCTCGGGCAGCTTGCCGCGCTGGAAATCCTCCGGAATGAGGGGGTAGTTGGCCGCCTTCACGCCGAACTGGAGCGCGAGGTATAGGCTGGTCGGCGTCTTTCCGCTGCGCGACACGCCGACCAGGATCACGTCCGCCTGGCCTAGTTCCCGGTGCGACGCCCCGTCGTCGTGCGCCATGGAGAAGTTGATAGCCTCCATGCGTTGCGCATATTCCTTCTTGTCCATGGCGCTGTGCGAGCGCCCGATCGTATGGCTCGACTTGACGCCCAGGCCCGCCTCGAGCGGGTCGATGAAGCTTTCGAAGAAGTCGATGACGAGCGCGTTCGCGCGCCGCACCACTGCGCGCACGTCGTTGTCGACCAGCGTGGAGAACACGATCGCGCGGCCGTTGCCCGACTCGGCGGAAATGCGCGCGACGCACTCCTCGGCCTTCTCGGTGCTGTCGACGAACGGCAGCGTGACCTGGTTGAATTCGACCCCTTCGAACTGGGTCATCAGGCTGTGGCCGAGCATCTGCGCGGTGATACCGGTGCCGTCGGAGACGAAAAACACGGTGCGCCGATCCATGGCGATAAAATACCCCAATGCGGTTAGCGTCGCTCTATGCGCATAGCGTGGCTTAAGGATCTGCGGCTCAAGGATCTCGCCGAGGTCGGAGGCAAAAACGCCTCGCTCGGCGAGATGATCGGCGCGCTGGCCGCGGCCGGAATCCAAGTGCCCGGCGGTTTTGCCACGACCGCCGCCGCCTTTCACGAATTTCTGGATTCAAATGGCTTGAAACAGCGAATCGCCGAGCGCCTTTCCGCGCTTGATCCTGCGGACGTAAAGGCGCTCGCCGCCGCCGGCAAGGAAATCCGCTCGTGGATTCTGAAGACCCCGTTCCCGGCGCCGCTGGAGAAGGAGATTCGGGAACATTATCAGCAGCTTGAACGGCAGGTAGGCGGCAAGGCCTCGTTCGCGGTGCGCTCTTCGGCCACCGCCGAGGACCTGCCCGAGGCGTCCTTCGCCGGCCAGCAGGAAAGCTTCCTCAACATCAGCGGCGCCGACAACGTGCTCGAGGCTATCCGGCACGTGTTCGCCTCGCTCTACAACGACCGCGCGATCTCGTACCGCGTGCACCAGGGCTTCGCCCACGGCACGGTCGCGCTGTCGGCGGCAGTGCAGCAGATGGTGCGAAGCGACCTCGGCGCGAGCGGTGTGCTCTTCACCCTCGACACCGAATCGGGGTTCCGCGACGTCGTCTTCATCACCGCGTCCTACGGGCTCGGCGAAATGGTGGTGCAGGGCGCGGTCAACCCCGACGAGTTCTACGTGCACAAGCAGATGCTCGAGAAGGGCCGCCCGGCGGTCGTGCGGCGCGCGCTCGGCTCGAAGCTCCAGAAAATGGTGTTCTCGCAGTCGGCCGCCACCGGCAAGTCGACCAAGGTCGTGGACGTGTCCGAAGCCGAGCGGCACCGGTTCTCTCTTTCGGACGAGGACATTCTCGAGCTGGCGCGCTACGCGGTCACGATCGAGCGCCACTACGGCCGGCCGATGGACATCGAGTGGGGCAAGGACGGCGCCGACGGAAAAATCTACGTGCTGCAGGCGCGGCCGGAAACGGTGAAGTCGCGCAAGCGCGACGTCGAGGAGCGCTTCGCGCTGAAGGGCAGCTCGCGCGTGCTGGTGAGCGGCCGCGCGATCGGCAACAAGATCGGCAGCGGCACGGTGCGCGTGATTGCCGATGCGTCGAAGATGTCGCGGGTGAAGGAAGGCGACATCCTCGTCACCGACATGACCGACCCGAACTGGGAGCCGGTGATGAAGGTCGCGGCCGCCATCGTCACCAACCGCGGCGGGCGCACCTGCCACGCCGCGATCATCGCGCGCGAGCTCGGCATTCCCGCGGTGGTGGGCTGCGGCGAGGCGACCCGGCGCCTGAAGGACGGCCAGCAGGTCACGGTGTCGTGCGCCGAGGGCGACACCGGCAACGTCTACGAGGGCCTGATCCCCTTCGAGGTCACGAGCCGCTCCCGCGGCGAGATGCCGCGCATTCCCGTGAAGATCACCATGAACGTGGGCAACCCCGAGCTTGCGTTCGAGTTCGCGCAGCTGCCGAATGCCGGCGTCGGCCTCGCGCGGCTGGAGTTCATCATCAACAACGAGATCGGCGTGCACCCGCGCGCCTGCCTGGAGTACCCGGCGCTGCCCGCGCCCCTCAAGGGCAAGCTCGAGGAAAAGGCGCGCGGCTACGCCAGCCCGAAGGATTTCTTCCGCGAGAAGATGGTCGAGGGCGTGGCCACCATCGCGGCGGCGTTCTGGCCCAAGCAGGTCATCGTGCGCCTCTCCGATTTCAAGTCGAACGAGTACCGCAAGCTCCTCGGCGGCGAGCGCTACGAGCCCGAGGAGGAGAACCCGATGCTCGGCTGGCGCGGCGCCTCGCGCTACGTGGCGCAGGACTTCCGCGAGTGCTTCGAGCTCGAGTGCGCCGCGATGAAGAAGGTGCGCGACGAGCTCGGGCTCGCCAACGTCGAGCTGATGGTGCCGTTCGTGAGGACCATCAGCGAAGCAAAGGAAGTTATTAGATTACTGGCCCAGAATGGGTTGGAGCGCGGAAAGAACGGCCTGAAGATCGTGATGATGTGCGAGCTTCCCTCGAACGCGATCCTGGCCGAGGAGTTCCTCGAGCTCTTCGACGGCTTCTCCATCGGCTCGAACGACCTCACCCAGCTCACGCTCGGCCTGGACCGCGATTCGGGCCTCGTCGCCGAGGGCTTCGACGAGCGCGACGCCGCGGTCAAGGCGATGCTCGCCATGGCGATCGGCGCCTGCCGCAAGCACGGCAAGTACGTCGGCATCTGCGGGCAGGGCCCCTCCGACCATCCCGACCTCGCGCGCTGGCTCATGGAGCAGGGCATCGAGAGCCTGTCGCTCAACCCCGATACCGTGGTTTCGACCTGGATGGCGCTCGCCGAACAGCCTTCGTCCGAAAAGAAATCCGCTGCGGCCTGAAACAGGGCTCTGACCCCTTTACTTACTGCGCAGCAGCCGCTGCTTCTCCCGGTTCCACTCCTTCTCGCGCTGGTCGGCGCGCTTGTCGTGCTTGAGCTTGCCGCGTCCGAGCCCGACCTCGAGCTTGATGCGGCCCTTGCTGTAGTGCAGGTTGAGGGGCACCAGGGTATAGCCGCGCTGCTCGACCTTGCCGATCAGGCGCCGGATCTCCTCGGCGCGCAGCAGGAGCTTGCGCGTGCGGGTAGGGTCCGGGCTTATGTGGGTGGAGGCGGTCGGCAGAGGGCTCACGTGCGCGCCGAAGAGAAAGAGCTCTTCGCCGCGCACCATGACGTAGGCCTCGCCGATGTTGCCGCGGCCGCCGCGGATCGCTTTCACCTCCCAGCCCTCGAGCGCGATGCCGGCCTCGTAGCGCTCCTCGATGAAATAATCGTGGAACGCCTTGCGGTTCTCGACGATCGACATTTGGCCTCGATTCTCCCATGAAGCGAATGGCCCGCTCCGCGATCGTCGAGCATTCCGCCGAGCAGATGTTCGCGCTGGTCGACGACATCGAGTCGTACCCGCGCTTCCTGCCGTGGTGCCGCGCGGCGAAGGTGGACGAGCGCGCCGCGGGGTGGGTGCAGGCCACTCTGAGCGTCGGCATGCGCGGCGTGAAGCAGACGTTCAGCACGCGGAACGAGCTGCACCCGCCCGAGGCCATGGAGATGCGCCTCCTGAAGGGGCCGTTCCGGCATTTCGCCGCGACCTGGCGCTTCAAGCCGCTCTCGGCGCAGGCCTGCTCGGTCGAGTTCTCGCTCGAGTACGAAATGGCCGGGCCGCTCGCGAGGCTGCTCGAGCCGCTCTTCGACCACATCGCCGATACCATGGTCGACGCCTTTACCCGGCGCGCCGACGACCTCTATGGCCAACCTTAGCGTCGAGGTGGTCTACGCGCTGCCCTCGGGCGAGGACGCGGTGGCGCTCACGCTCGCGGCGGGCGCCACGGCGGAAGACGCGGTGCGCGCGTCGGGCGTGCTCGAGCGCCATCCCGAGATCGATCTCGGGCGCCAGAAGATCGGGATCCACGGCCGGGTGGTAGCTGAGAAGGCACCGCTTCGAGACGGCGACCGCGTCGAGATCTACCGGCCGTTGCCCGTCGACGCGAAGGAGGCGCGCCGCAGGCGCGCGTTCAGGAGGCGCTGAGCGCGCCTATTTGCACCACTCGCGCGCGTCCTGCCGTGCCTTGACGGTCTCGGACGCGATCTGGCTGTCGTCCAGGAAGTAGCGCTCCCCCTTGGAGTCGTAGCGCGCGACGCGGCCGGCCTCCAGCACGCGCACGTTCTCCTGCGCGCGGGCGCAGTTCTCGCGCTTTTCCGCGGTGTCGCGCTCGGCCTGCGCCTGCTTCTGGCTCTCCTTCTCCGCATCCTGCTGCCGCTTGCGGAACGCCGCGTCCTGCTCCGCCGCCGTGAGCGGCTTCTTGGCGTCCTTGGCGTCTTCCTTCTTGTCCGCCGAAGCGTCCTCGGCCGCGGGCACGGGAGCAGCCGAGCGGCGCATGGACTGGACGTTGACCCCTTGCGGCGGGGCGTCGCCGTAAGTCACCCGGCCATCCTTGTCGACCCACTTGGATTGCGCGGCGGCGGCGGCGGCGAATGCAAGGCCCGCCATGAAAACGAGAGCTTTGTTCATGGCGAACGACACTATCGACTTTTCCGGAAAGGGTCAAAGAAGGTTGTCTCGGACCCTCGCGTATAATGCCGCTTTGCGTGAAAGAATTCTCATGCGGGTGATCCAGAAGGCGCTGACCTTCGACGACGTTCTCCTCCTCCCCGCCCACTCCCGCGTCCTGCCCCGAGAAGTCTCGCTGAAAACCCGGCTAACCCGGAGGCTCGAGCTCAACCTGCCGCTCGTGTCCGCGGCCATGGACACGGTCACCGAGGCGCGCCTTGCCATCGCCATCGCACAGGAAGGCGGCATCGGCATCGTGCACAAGAACCTGACCGCGGCGGCGCAGGCGGCCGAGGTGGCGAAGGTGAAGCGCTTCGAGTCGGGCGTGCTGCGCGATCCGATGACCGTCTCGCCCGAGATGACGGTGCGCGACGTCATGGCGCTGCAGCGCGAGCACCGCATCTCCGGATTCCCGGTGGTGAAGGCCGGCAAGGTGATCGGCATCGTCACCAACCGGGACCTGCGCTTCGAGACCAACCTCGACCAGCCGGTGAAGGCGATCATGACGCCGCAGCGGCGCCTCATCACGGTGCGCGAGGGCGCGAGCCGCGAGGAGGCGAAGGAGCTCATGCACCGCCACCGCCTCGAGCGCGTGCTGGTGATCGACGAGGAGTTCCATCTCAAGGGCCTGGTGACGGTGAAGGACATCACCAAGGAAAGCGAGCATCCGAACGCCGCCAAGGACCCGCACGGCAAGCTCCGCGTGGGGGCGGCGGTCGGGGTGGGCGAGGGCACCGAGGAGCGCGTCGCCGCGCTGGTCGAGGCCGGCGCGGACGTCATCGTCGTCGACACGGCGCACGGCCACGCCCAGGGCGTGCTCGACCGCGTCCAGTGGATCAAGAAGAATTTCAGCATCGAGGTCGTCGGCGGCAACGTCGGCACCGGCGAAGGCGCCCGCGCACTGGTGGACCACGGCGCCGACGGGGTCAAGGTCGGCATCGGGCCCGGGTCGATCTGCACCACGCGCGTGGTGGCCGGGGTCGGCGTGCCGCAGATCAGCGCCATCCAGAGCGTCGCCGAGGCGCTGGCGAAGACCGACGTGCCGCTGATCGCCGACGGCGGGGTGCGCTACTCGGGCGACGTGGCCAAGGCGCTCGCCGCCGGGGCCCACGCCGTGATGCTCGGCTCGCTCTTCGCGGGCACCGAGGAGTCGCCCGGGGAGATCGAGCTCTACCAGGGCCGCTCCTACAAGTCGTACCGCGGCATGGGCTCGCTCGCCGCGATGCAGCGCGGCGCCGCCGACCGCTACTTCCAGGACTCGGAGATGAACGTCGACAAGCTGGTGCCCGAGGGCGTCGAGGGCCGCGTGCCCTACAAGGGCAGCGTCATTTCGGTGATCGGGCAGCTCGCAGGCGGAGTGCGCGCGAGCATGGGCTACACCGGCTGCGCCACCGTCGACGAGCTGCGCACGCGCACGCAGTTCGTTGAGATCACCACCGCGGGCATGCGCGAATCGCACGTGCACGACGTGCAGATCGTCAAAGAGGCTCCCAACTACCGGGTGGAATAAGCTCGTTGCACCAAAAGATCCTCATCCTCGACTTCGGCGCCCAGTACACCCAGCTGATCGCACGCCGGGTGCGCGAAGCCAAGGTGTACTGCGAGATCCATCCCCACGACGTCTCCGACGACTTCGTGCGCGGCTTCGGCGCGAGCGGCATCATCCTCTCCGGCAGCCACATGTCGGCCTACGAGGAGTCGACCGGCAAGGCCCCGGGAGCCGCCTTTGACGCCGGCGTGCCGGTCCTCGGCATCTGCTACGGCATGCAGACCATGGCGCAGCAGCTCGGCGGGCGCGTCGAGGCGGGGAGCGTGCGCGAATTCGGCTACGCCGAGGTGCGCGCGCGCGGCCACACCAGGCTGCTCGACGGCATCGAGGATTGGCACTCGCCGGAAGGCCACGGCATGCTCAAGGTGTGGATGAGCCACGGCGACAAGGTCACCGAGCTTCCGCCGGGATTCAAGCTCATGGCGTCGACCGAAGCCTGCCCGATCGCGGGAATGGCCGACGAGACGCGGCGCTTCTACGGCGTGCAGTTCCATCCCGAGGTGACCCACACCCGGCAGGGGACGAAGATCCTGCAGCGCTTCGTGCGCGAGATCTGCGGCGGCCGCGGCGACTGGAGCATGCCGGACTACGTTTCTGAGTCCACAAAGCGCATTCGGGACCAGGTGGGAAAAGAGGAGGTCATCCTCGGCCTCTCGGGAGGCGTCGATTCGTCGGTCGCGGCGGCGCTCATCCACCGCGCGATCGGCGAGCAGCTCACCTGCGTGTTCGTCGACCACGGCCTGCTCAGGCTGAACGAGGCGAGGCAGGTGATGGACACCTTCGCGAAGCACATGCACATGAAGGTGGTGCATGTCGACGCCTCGGAAGACTTCCTTTCTGCCTTGAACGGCGTGGCCGACCCGGAGGAGAAGCGAAAGATCATCGGCCGCCTGTTCGTGGAAGTGTTCCAGCGAGAAGCGAAAAAGATCCGGAATGCGCGCTGGCTGGCGCAGGGCACGATCTACCCCGATGTGATCGAGTCGGCCGGCGCAAAGACGAAGAAGGCGACCACCATCAAGTCGCATCACAACGTGGGCGGGCTCCCCGAGACGCTCCACCTCAAGCTGCTCGAGCCTTTGCGCGAGCTGTTCAAGGACGAGGTGCGCGAGCTCGGCCTCGCGCTCGGCTTGCCGCGCGAGATGGTGTTCCGCCATCCGTTCCCGGGGCCCGGGCTCGGCGTCCGGATCCTGGGTTCGATCGAAAAAACGTATATCGATCTCCTGCAGCGGGCGGACGCGATCTTCATCGACGAGCTGCGCAAGGAAGGGTGGTATGAGAAGACGGCGCAGGCTTTCGCCGTCTTCCTGCCGGTGCGCTCGGTCGGGGTGATGGGCGACGGGCGCACCTACGAATACGTGGTGGCGCTGCGCGCGGTGCAGACCACCGACTTCATGACCGCCGACTGGGCGCCGCTGCCGCACGAGCTGCTGGCGCGGGTGTCCAACCGGATCATCAACGAGGTGCGCGGCGTCAACCGGGTGACCTACGATATCTCCTCCAAGCCTCCCGCCACGATCGAGTGGGAGTAGTTACCAATCTGAAATAAAAGCGCAACGCGCTGAACAGGGATGAGGTAGTACAGTGAGGCCGATGCTGGCCAATACCGCTGAGGCCTGGGGCGCGCCCGCCAAGTTCTTTCACTGGACGGTCGCGCTTCTCATCCTGTTGCAGATCCCGCTCGGGTTTGCCGCGGCGCTGTGGCGGCTGTCGCCGCTGAAGCTCGAGCTGTTCGTCTGGCACAAATCGACCGGTATGCTGATCCTGGTGCTGATGCTGGCGCGCCTTGCCTGGCGCCTCGCCAACCCGAGCCCCGCGCTACCGCCTCAGACGCCCGCCTGGGAGCGCCGCGCTGCGCATGCGAGTCACGTGCTCCTCTACGCGCTCGCGATAGCCCTGCCGCTTTCCGGCTGGGTCATCAACTCGGCGGCAGCGGTGCCGTTCAGCGTGTTCTGGCTCGTCCCGCTGCCGGCCATCGTGACCCCGGACGAGCACCTGGAAGACCTCGCCAAGCTGACGCACTTCTCGCTGCTGGTTGCACTCTGCCTGGTCCTCGCTGTCCATGTCGGAGCCGCACTGAGACATCACTTGATCAAGCGAAACGACATTCTGATCCGCATGCTGCCCGGGAGATGGAGACACGCGTGAGGCCCGCCTGGATCGTCCCACTGGCTTTTTTGATCAGTACGCAGGCACTCGCCGCGGACTGGAAGCTGGATCCCGCGCCGAGCCGCCTCGAGTACGTCGCCACCTTCGAGAAGACCGCGGCGCCGGGCGTATTCAAGGAATTCGACGCGCGCCTCGCGCGCTTCGAGCCGGACAAGCCCGAGGGCGCGAAGCTCGACGTCACGGTCAAGATCACGAGCGCCGACATGAAAAACGGCGACGTGAACCGCGCGATCCGTGGTCCGGAATGGTTCGATTTCGCCAAGTTTCCGCAGGCCGAGTTCCATGCCGAGGACATCCGGCGCGTGGCGGCCGGGCGCTATCTTGCCCGCGGCGTGCTGAGCCTGAAGGGCGCCAAAAAGGAGCTCGAGGTGCCGTTCACCTGGCAGGAGTCGGGCAACGCTGCGACCATGGAAGGCGAGCTGAACGTCGAGCGCCTTCAATTCGGCATCGGCACGGGCGAGTGGGCGAACGGCAGCACCATCGGCCTCGGCGTGCGGGTGAAGTTCAACGTGCGGCTGCGCAAGGAAGGCTGAATGCGCAGGGCTTTGCGCTTCCTGCTCGGCGCCGCGCTGCTCGCGGCCGGGTGCGCGCAGGTACCACCGCCGGCGCCGCCGCAGGCGGAGCGCCCCGGCGCGCCCGACCTCGACGCGGCCTACTATCGCGGCGCAGCCGAGCGCGGCGCCAAGGTCTACCGGGTCCAATCCGGCGATTCGCTCCTCGTCGTCCGGGTCTACCGCGGCGGGCGGCTGGCCAAGCTCGGACATGACCACGTCGTCTCGAGCCGGGAGCCGCGCGGCTTCATCGACGCCGACCAGGGCCGCGCCGACCTCTATGTCGCGGTAGAGAGCCTGGTGGTCGACGACGCGGCGCAGCGCGCCGCCGCCGGCTTCGACAGCCACCCGAGCGAATCGGACATCGCGGGCACGCGCAGCAACATGCTCGACAAAGTGCTCGAGGCCGAGCGCTTTCCGTTCGTGGTGTTACGCGTACGTGGCGTGGAACAGGACGCGGTTCAGGCCGAGCTTTCGCTCCACGGCGTGACGCGGCCGCTGCGTATCCCGGCGAAGATCGATCGCGGCGCCGAGAGCGTCGACGTCAGCGGCCGCTTCGCGATCAACCAGACCGACTTCGGCATCGCCCCGTTCTCGGTGTTCGGCGGAGCGCTCGCCGTGCAGGACCGCCTCGACCTCTCCTTCGAGATCCGTGCCACCCGGGTGACGGATCCGAGGTAGGAAGGCTCAGCGAGCCGCCAGCTCCTGCTCCAGCCAGCGGTCGAGCAGGGCCTTCTCGTAGCGCAGCGGGTCGTCCGGGTAGCGGTTTGCACCGGCGAGGAATGCCGGATCGCGCAGCTTGCGCGCGCCTTCCTTGACCAGCTTGCCGTCGTCCGCCGCAAGGCGGAAGGACAGGTCGATGCGCGGCGGATAGATGTCCTTCACGATCCGGGCCTCGCCCGATGGCGGGCGCCAGGCCTCGAATTCACCCGCCATGTCGACCTCCGTGATCGAGACGCTGAGCCGCTCGCCGGCGGCGAGCAGAGACCCGGCGCGCTTCGCCAGGTGGCTGCGCAGCTGCTCGAGATAGGCCGCGCGTATCCGCTCGTCGCTGAAGCGGCGATTGCCTACGTCGGCAAACTCCTCGGCGTGCACGTATTGCACCTGGACCGGCGCTTCCTGGCCGATCGCGGGAAGTGAAACGGCAAGGGCGCACAGCGCGGCGCCTCGGACGTGTCTCGGACTCATCGGTTGCAGGTTAGCCCGATCCAAACTGCCAATACAATACTTGCGATGATCCTTTACGGAATCCGCAACTGCGACACGGTGAAAAAGGCGCGCGCTTGGCTCGACCAGCGCGGGGTCGAATACCGGTTCCACGATTACAAGGTGGCGGGCATCGACAAGGCGAGGCTCGATCGCTGGTGCCGCAAAGTCGGCTGGGAGGCGCTCCTCAACCGCGCCGGGACCACGTATCGCAAACTCGGCGATCCGCAGAAGGAGAATCTAACCCAGGAAAGAGCCAAGGCGTTGATGTTGGCGCAGCCCTCAGTCATCAAGCGCCCGGTGGTCGAGCTGAACGGAAAGCTGGTCGTCGGCTTCAAGCCGGAGCTCTACGCGTCTCTGCCGTGGTGAACGACGCGCATTCTGACGAGCGGTTCATGCGCCACGCGCTCGAGCTGGCGGGGCGCGCCCAGGGCGAGGGGGAGGTTCCGGTCGGCGCGGTCGTGGTGCTCGACGAGAAGGTGATCGGCGAGGGCTGGAACCGTCCGATCTCCGCGTCCGACCCGACCGCGCACGCGGAGATCCAGGCCATGCGCGCGGCCGCGTCGACCCGGAAGAACTACCGGCTGGTCGGTGCGACGCTTTACGTGACGCTCGAGCCCTGCGCCATGTGCGTCGGCGCGATGTTCCACGCGCGGATTCGCCGCGTGGTCTTCGGCGCAGCCGACCCGAAGACCGGGGCCGCCGGAAGCACAATCGATTTGTTTTCCCAGAAAAATCTCAATCATCACGCGCTCGTCCAAGGCGGCGTGCTCGCGGCCGAGTGCGGTGCGCTCCTCAGCGGCTTCTTCGCCTCGCGCCGATGAAAATCGAGATCAGCATTCCGGGGCAAACCCTGGTGTTGCGCGACGGGCAACGCGGCGCGGTGAAAACCTACTCGGTGTCCACGGCGAAGAAGGGCCCGGGCGAGAAGAACGGCAGCCTGCAGACCCCCTGCGGCCGGCACATCGTGCGCGCCAGGATCGGCGCCGGCCAGCCGCTCAACGCGGTGTTCGTGCGCCGGCGGCCGACCGGCGAGGTCTGGTCGCCCGAGCTCCACGGCAGGTATCCGGGGCGCGACTGGATCCTCACCCGCATCCTCTGGCTCTCGGGCTGCGAGCCCGGGAAGAACCGCCTGGGCGACGTGGACACCATGCGCCGCTACATCTATATCCACGGCTCGCCCGATTCCGCGGAAATGGGCAAGCCCGGCTCGATCGGCTGCATCCGCATGCGAAACGCCGACATCGTCGAGCTGTTCGACCTCGTCGTCCCGTACACGCCGGTGGACATTCATGCCTAGGAGGAGAGCGCCGTGCCGACAATCCTGATCACCGGCGCCGGTCGCGGCCTCGGCCTGGAGCTCGCGCGCCAGTACGCCGCGGACGGCTGGCGCGTCATCGGTACCGTGCGCGACGGAGACCTCGAGAAGATCGGCGCGGAGTCGCTCAAGGTTGATGTGGCCGACTTCGCCGAAGTCCTGAAGCTTCGAGCAAAGCTGAAAGGCGAGCCGCTAGATATCCTCTTCTGCAACGCCGGCATTATCGGCAAGCGCGGCACCGCGCTCGGCAGCTTCGATTACGCCGACTGGGAAGAGATCCTGCGGGTCAACCTGCTCGGCGCGGCGGCGGTGATCGAGGCGCTCGTGGACAACGTCGCGGCGAGCGAGCGCAAGACCATCGCGGTGATGTCGAGCCGGCTCGGCTCGATCTCGGAGACGAGCGGCATGACGCTTCCGTACTCGACCAGCAAGGCCGCGCTCAACCTGCTCGCGAAGGCGCTCGCCGAAACGCTGCGCCCCCGCGGCGTCGTCGTCGCCGCGCTGAGCCCGGGCTGGGTGAAGACCGACATGGGCGGGCAGGGCGCGTCGTTCACACCCGAGGTCTCCGTGCGCGGACTGCGCAAGGTGCTCGGCGGCCTGCGGCGCGAAGACTCCGGCAAGTTCTTCTCCCACGACGGCTCGCAGATCCCCTGGTAGTTCAACCCCCTCTAAGTCTCAAGGTGAGCGGCAGGGCGGCCGCGCAAAGGGCGGCCATGAACCAGAACGCCTGCGGCCCGAGCGAGCCGTAGAGCGAGCCCGAAGCGAGCGTGAGAAGCGCGCTCGCGGCGCCGACGCCAACCGTGGCGTAGAGCGCCTGCGCAGTACCTTCGAATCCCGGCGGCACCGTGCGCGCGAGCACCCGCATGCACGCGAGATGGAACAGCGCGAAGGTCAACCCGTGCAGCGGCTGCACCAGTGCAACCGCGGCCACGTCCGCCGTCTGCGCCATGACCGCCCAACGCACTAGGCCGGCCCCAGCGGCGAGGGCCATCGCTCCGGCCGGCGACAGACGCTTCACGAGCGCGGGGCCTATGAACCAGAACACCAGCACTTCGGCGGCGACGGCTTCCGACCAGAGCAGGCTCGAGGTTTCCGCACTGATGCCCGCAGCGCTCCACCTGATCACCGCGAAGGCGTCGTGCATCGCATGGCTCCCGAGCACGAGCGCCGCGAGGAGCACGAGGTTCCGGTAGCGGGCAGTACGGAGCAATGCGCGCAGCGATGCACCCGCGCCGGCGTTCGATTCCGCCTTGGGCCTGGGGCGGTGCTCGACCTCCGGCACCCGGCTTGCGGCAAAGGCGGCGGCGCCCAAGAGCACCGCCTGCAGCGGCACGATCACCGCCAGGCCGAAGGCGCCGATCGCCTGGCCCGAAGCCAGCGTGCCGAGGATGAACGCCGCCGACCCGGTGCCGCGCACCCGGCCGTACTCGAAGCCGCGCGTGCCGATCGCCAGCGCGTCCGCGAGCACGGTCATGGGCGCGAGCGCCCATGCGTGCAGCATCATGACGGCGACCACCATCCAGAATCCGCGTGCCGGGAGATACCCCAGCGTCACCAGGGCTGCGACGCCGATGGAGACCACCAGCATCACGCGCAGCGACTGCACCAGATCGGCAATGCGCCCCGCCAGGGGCGCCGACACCAGGCGTACGCAGGTGCCCGCGGCAAGCGCCAGCCCGATCTCCTCGGGCGACAGGCCGCGTTCCCTCACGAACGCAGGCAGGAACGGCGAAGCTACACCGTAGGCTCCGTAGATCGCGGCGTAGAGCGCGACGAATCTTGGCAGCGCCGTCACTTCAAGAGCGCAGCGATACTTTTCCCGTAGGGGGGGGAGGCAATCCCCTTCTCACTGATGATCGCAGTGATGAGCTCGGCAGGCGTCACGTCGAACGCGGGGTTGCGCACCGACACGCCCTCCGGCGCCCAGCGCGTGCCGCGGTAGCCGGTGACCTCGGCGGCGGGGCGCTCCTCGATCGGAATGCGCGAGCCGTCAGGGATCTTCGGATCGAAGGTGGACAAAGGCGCCGCGACGTAGAAAGGGATTCCGTGGCGCTTCGCCAGAACGGCGAGCGGGTAGGTGCCGATCTTGTTCGCGACGTCGCCGTTGGCGGCGATGCGGTCGGCGCCGACGATTACCACGTCGACTTCGCCTTTACTCATGAGGTGCCCGGCCATGCTGTCGGTAATCAGCGTGCAGGGAATGCCCTCCTGCACCAGCTCCCAGGCGGTAAGGCGCGCGCCCTGGAGGTAGGGGCGGGTCTCATTGGCGATCACCGAAATGTTCTTGCCTTTGGACGCCCGGATGACACCGAGAGCAGTACCGTACCCGGCGGTCGCGAGCGCGCCGGTGTTGCAATGGGTCATGACGCGAGCGGCTTCGGGGATGAGCTCGGCGCCCAGCTTGCCCATGGCGCGGTTGGCGGCGAGGTCTTCGTCGTAGATCGCGATGGCCTCGGCCTCGAGATCCTTCGCCTTCTTCATGCGCTCCAGAGCCCAGAAGAGGTTGACGGCAGTCGGGCGGCTCTTGGCCAAGACCTCGAATGATCCGGAGGAGCCTTTCGACAAGACAACCCCGAAGGCGGCAGCGCAGCCGATTGCCGGCGCGCCACGCACCACCATGTCGCGGATCGCCCGCGCGACCTCCTCGGCGCTGCGGCAGGCGAGGTACTCGGTCTTGTCGGGCAGAAGGCGCTGGTCGAGGAGCTCGAGGCGGTCGCCTCGCCACCGGATCGGCTGTACTTCGCCGGGCATCAGACGACGCGCTCGTTGCCGCCGTCGACGGGAACCTGCGCCGCCGTGGTCTTGGCGAAGAGCGCGCCGCACATCTCGGCAGCGAGCTCAGCCACGTCCTTCGAGGCCACCTCGGTGCGGAGGAGGTTGTTTTTCTTGTACTGCTCGACGGTGAGGTTGTAGGCCTTGGCGCGCGAGGCGAGCACCTCTTCGGTCCACAAGGCGGTGTCGTACACGGCGTTCGGATGGAGCGAGTTGATGCGGATGCCGTCCTTCGCCCACTCGAGCGCCGCCACGCGCGCGAGCTGGTTGAGCGCAGCCTTCGAGGCCGAATAGGCGGCCGCGCCGGGTCCCGGCGCCGGAACGTTCTTCGAGCCGATCACCACGATCCGGCCGCCGCGCGGCGCGAGCCGCAGCAGCGCATGACAGGCCTGCATGACGAGGAGGTTCGCCTCCACGTTCACCGTCATCGCGGAGCGCCAGCTCTCCGCGGGGATTTCCTGGATCGACTGGGAGGAGGGGAAGATGCCCGCGTTCAGCACCAGCATGTCCACGCCGCCGAAGCGCCGGACTGCCTTTTCCAGGGAATCTTCTATAGCCTTTCGGTCGGTAAGATCGCAAGTCACGCCGAGCACATCCGGACGCTTCCACAGGCCTTCGACGGCGGGATTACGATCGAGCCCGATCACCGCGGCACCGCGCTTGAGGAACGATTCGACGCAGGCCTTGCCGATGCCGGAGGCGGCGCCGGTGACGAGCGCCACCTCGCCCGAGAAAGCAGGCGGCGAGCCCGCCTTGCGCAGCTTCGCCTGCTCGAGGTCCCAGTACTCGATGTCGAAGGTGTGCTGCTGATCGAGCGCGCGCCAGCCGCCGAGCGCCTCGGCGCGCAGGATCACGTCGACGGTGTGGTCGTAAAGCTCCTCGACGATCACCGCGTCCTTCGCCGTGCGGCCCGCCGCGACCAAGCCGAGCCCCGGGTCGAGCGCCATGCGCGGCGCCGCGTCGAGCATCGTCTTCTTTTCCTTCGCCTTCGCGGAGAAGCGCTCGAAGTACTCGCGGTACCGGCCGGCGTACCCGGCGACGTCGCGCCCGAGCATCGGGAAGGGCTTGGTGCGGATCACGTGGTCCGGCGTCGCGGGACCTTGCCCGGACAGATTCTGCACGTTTGGACGCCGCGCGAAGCCGATGAATTTTTCGCTGTCATTGACCTTCAGGATCACCGGAAACTCTGCCTGGTCGGAAATCGCTCGCCTAAGCTTCGCAATTTCCGTCCGGCCGGAAGCCATACCGGGCCCGATTTCCGCCCTGATGGTGGGTGAAGCAACGTGCCATGCCTTCTTCTTCGCGAGGTATTCCTCGGCCATCGAGACGAGCTCGATCATGAGCTCGTAGGAAGCGCGCGCGTCGGGGCCGAACGAGAACACGCCGTGCGAGAGCAGCACCATGCCGACGGTGCTCTTGCCCGCCTGCTTCGGAAACTCGCGCGCGCAGTAAGCAGCGAGGTCGAAGCCGGCCATGATGTAGGGAATCACCACCACGCACTCGCCGTAGATCTCGCGGATGCGCTTTTCGCCGTCGGGCGCGTTCGACACCGAGAGCACCGCGTCGGCATGGGTGTGGTCGACGTACTTGTGCGGCAGGATGGCGTGCAGGATGGTCTCGACCGAGGGCGAGGGCGCCCCCGCGCGCAGCATGTGAGTGTTGAGCTCGTTCACCATCTGCGGGTCGGAGAGCCGCTCCAGCCCGGCGAGCTTGCGGACGTAACCGAGCGCGACCGGGGTGAAGCCGGCGGGCTCGATGGTCTCGAGGTCCCAGCCGCTGCCCTTCACGTAGAGCACGTCCTCTTCCTCGCCGAAGAGGTTCTTCTCGCGCAGCTTCACCGAGGTGTTGCCGCCCCCGTGCAGCACGAGCGAACGGTCGCGGCCGAGCAGGCGCGAGGTGTAGACGCGCGGGCCGAGCGGCCCGGCGAACTGCGCCGCTTCCGCGTCGCTCCAGAGGCTTTTCATGGGGCCATTATACTTTTCGCGACTCGTGTACACGGACCTGCGCATCGAGCTCCTGCCGTGGGAACAAGCGCGCGCGCACGCCGCGCCGATCCGCTTCGCCGTGTTCGTCGAGGAGCAGGGCGTGCCGCTCGCGATCGAGCTCGACGAGATGGACGAAAAGTCGCTTCACGCGCTGGCGTTCTATGCCGGAGATCCCATCGCGACCGGCCGCCTGCTGCCGGACGGCCATATCGGGCGCATGGCGGTCCTCCAGGCCTGGCGCGGACGCGGCATCGGCGGCCGGATCCTGGCGAAGCTCATGGATGCGGCGCGCGCACGCGGCGACCGGGAAATCGTGCTCTCGGCGCAGGTGCACGCAATGGCGTTCTACCGCGCGCACGGGTTCGTGGAGGAGGGCGCCGAGTACATGGACGCAGGCATCCCCCACGTCGACATGCGCAGGGCGCTCTAGAGCTCGTAGTGCAGGGTGTCCTGCTCGGTGCCGTCGGGCGCGAACGAGCGTTCCACGTAGCGCCGGCCGAAGAACACGGTGGAGCAGCGTGTGCCGTAGCGCGGATCGACGATTCGCGCCTCGGCAAGCACGCTGAAGAGCGGCTCGACCGCGACGCCCGAGGCAAGCGCGTCCTCGAAGCGCCGCTTCCTGGGCTCGACGTCGGGCGAATCGAGGAGCAGGTTGCCCAGGCCGTAGATCCCAGCCTCGAGTCGCCTGGGTTCGCTGTCGCGGTTGGACATCCACCAGAGCTCGGCTCCGTCGCTCGCAATCAGGTTGAAGCCGCTGTAGGAGCCGGATTTCGCGGTCACGGATTCGATGTAGGCGCCGGCCGTTTCACTACCGGACAGAAAACCCGTAACCAGGGCACCCCGGGACTGCGCCGCGCGCGGCTCGGTTCCACCGCGATAGTTCGTCACCGCGGCGAACCTGCCTCCGCGCGAGATGCCCATCCAGGTGCCGCGCGCCTCGAGGTCGCGCCCGGCGAGGATCGACGGCTGGTCCTCCCAGAAGGCGGCCGGCGCGGCGGGACGGGCGTGGAACTCGTCGCGGTTCGCGGCGACCACCAGCGGAGGCCGGCCCGGAACCCGCCAGGCGAGCAGGATGAGGCACATCAGCTTGCGTTCACGAAGCGCTCGAGCTTGCGCTGGACGCCGAGCTTCGCGCCCTCGCGCTCGAGCAGCGCCTCGAACGCCGCCGCGTCCTCCACCTCCTCGTAGACTTCCATGTACGTCGACGGGTCGTCGCGCCGGCGCATCCAGCGCCCGCGCACGCCGCACTGCTTTTCGATTTCCTGGAAGAGCTTCTCTACCATGCCGCGGAGTTGCGGCAGTCGGTCTGGCGCGATCTTGTAGTAGACGTAATAGTGGTTCATACGGGCATCACGGCGAGCACCTCGCCGCCGGCGCTGTCCACCACGGTGCCGCCGTTGAACTGCTGGCCGGGCCGCAGCCGCTCGCCCTGTGGCGCCGGCAGGCGCACCATGCGCCGCTTCACCTGGCCGCGGTACTGCGCGCGCGCGACGATTTCCTGGCCGGGATAGCAGCCTTTCTGGAAGTCGACGCCGCCGAGGGTCTCGAGGTTCACCATCTGCGGCACGAACTGGTCCTGCGTCGCCGCGGTAATGAACGGACGTCCGGCCTGGATTTCCTGCAGGTACCAGGTTTCCTCGTCTCCTCGACACCGCAGGGCGGAAGAGTCTGGGCTCGCCGATGCGGCGGGCTCGAGGCGCAGGACGCGCTTTTCGCCCACGGGTACGCTCGCGACCTGGCTCTTCCATTCAATCCGAGCAAGATCCTGCTCCGTGTTCCAGATGCCGAACTGCGCCCAGGCGTCACTTTCGTCCGCGATTTTTACCTTGGAGCGCAGCACGAACATCGACAGGCGCTTCGCCACGGCCGGCGCGAGATCGCGCGCGAGCTGAAGCAGATAGCCCTGCAGCGCGGGTATCACGAGAAACGTGGCGAGAAGACGCCCTTTCGCCGAGCACCAGCCGGCGAGCGCGGCGCGCTCGGGCGGCAGATTCAGGATGTCGTTGGTGAGCTGCGCGTGGAGGAATTCACGCGCGTCGGCACCCGACACCGAGAGCAGCCCGTAGCGGCCAAGTCGCGCGCAGTCCATCCCTAACGCCGCTTCCAGCGAGCCTTGGCCGCTTTCCTCGCGATCCGAGCGCGCTCGGCGGCGCTCAGGCTCTGCGCTCTGGCCTTGCCGCCTTTGAGGCCGCCCTTGCGTCCTAGCGCCACCGCCGCGGGATTCTTGGCCGGAGCGTCCTCGGCAGCCTGGGTGACTGCTTCGCTGCTTGAGCGCTTTGGCATGATTTCGTCTTGCGCCGGCCCAGGGGCGGCGGCGTTCGTCGACGCTTGCCTCAACGCAGCCTGGGTGACCTGGGCGAGCGCCGCGGCAGCGATCTGGTTTACGTCGTTGCTTGAGCGCTTTTGCATGGTGGCTTTCTTGTGCCAGAGTCGAGTGGACGAGGTCAATGTTCGTCGGCAGCCCGGCGCATCCTTTCTTGGACCTTACCGAGGGCGCGCCTGAGCCAAAGAAATAGAGAGCCGGAATAAGTGCTTAGGTGTTGTCCTGCAGCGCCGTCGTAAAATCCGAATTTTACAATGCAGGCGCCTCTGAAAACCCTCAAGACCCTGCTCGGTCTCGCAATACTCGCGCTGATCGGCGCGGCGGGCTATGCCGCCTGGTACGTCTCGACGCCGCTCGCGCTGGCCAGCGTCCCGGTCGAGGTCGAGATCCCGCGCGGCGCGAGCCTGCGCGGCGTGATGGACGCGCTCGAGAGCGCCGGCATCCGGGTGCGGCGCTTCGAGTTCGAGACGCTCGCTCGCGCGCTGCGCAAGGAGCGGGCGATCAAGGCCGGGAGCTACGAAATCGCCGAGCCCGCGACCCCGACCGAGCTGCTGGAGAAGCTCACGCGCGGCGACGTCACGCAGGCCGAGGTGCGCCTGATCGAGGGCTGGACCTTCGGCCAGTTCCGCGCCGCGCTCGACGCGAGCCCGGACCTGCGCCACGACACCGCCGGGCTCGAGGACACGCAGATCCTCGCGCGCCTGCAGGCGCCCGAGCCGCATCCCGAGGGCCTCTTCTTCCCGGACACGTATCTCTTCGGCAAGGGCTCGAGCGACCTCGCGGTGCTGCGGCGCGCGTACCTCGCCATGCAGCGGCACCTCAAGAGGGAATGGGACGCGAAGATGCCCGAGCTTCCCTACCAGACGCCCTACGAGGCGCTGATCATGGCCTCGATCATCGAGAAAGAGACGGGCAAGCCCGAGGAGCGCGACCTGATCGGCGGCGTGCTGGTGAACCGCCTGCGCATCGGCATGCGCCTGCAGGTCGACCCGACGATCATCTACGGCCTGGGCAATTCGTTCGACGGAAACCTGAAAAAGAACCACCTCCTCGAGGATGGGCCCTACAACACGTACACGCGCGCCGGCCTGCCGCCGACGCCGATCGCCATGCCCGGCTTCGCGTCGCTGCGCGCCGCGATGCATCCCGGGAAAACCGAGGCGCTGTACTACGTTTCCCGGGGCGACGGCTCGAGCCAGTTCTCCCGCACGCTCGACGAGCACAACCGCGCCGTCTCGCGCTACCAGCTGCGGCGGCCGCCGAAGTGAGCGCGCCGGGGCGGTTCATCACCCTGGAGGGCGTGGACGGCGCGGGCAAGTCGACGCACCTGCAGTTCATCGCCGACGCGGTCGCCGCCGCTTCCGGCCAGCGCGCCATCGTCACGCGCGAGCCCGGCGGCACCGAGCTCGCCGAGCACCTGCGCAGGGCGATCCTCGAGGAGCCGCTCGACCCCGTGGCCGAGACGCTGCTCATCTTCGCGGCGCGTGCGCACCACGTGCGCCGGGTGATCGTTCCCGCGCTCGAGGCGGGGAGCTGGGTGGTTTGCGACCGGTTCCTCGACGCGACCTACGCCTACCAGGGCGCAGGCAAGGGCGTGCCGCTCGAGCTCATCGAGCGGCTGAGCGCGGCTTCGCATCCGGGCCTCGCGCCCGACCGCACGCTCGTGTTCGACTGCAGCTACGAAGTGGCGCGCGGGCGCCTCGCGGGCTCGGGGAAGAAGCTCGACCGCTTCGAGCGCGAGGACGAGGTTTTCTTCCGGCGCGTGCGCGAAGCCTACCTCGCGCGCGCCCGGGCCGAGCCTGCGCGCATCCGGATCATCGACGCGGCCGCCGACGTGGCCACGATCCGGAAAAGCCTGGAGCGTGCGTTGGTGTTCAACTGATGCATCCCTGGAACGAGCCGCTCTTCGAATCGCTTAAGGCGCGCGCCGAGCGCTTTCCGCACGCGCTGCTCGTCCATGGTGCCCGCGGCACCGGGAAGCTCGCGCTCGCCGAGCACACCGCGCAATTCCTGCTCTGCGAGGACGCGGCGAAACGGCCCTGCGGGCGCTGCGAAGGCTGCCGCTGGTTCGCCGCCGGCAGCCATCCCGATTTCCGGCGTCTGGAGCCCGAGGCGCTCGCCAAGGAGCCGCTGGGCGATCCGGAAGAAGCGACCGAGACGCCGGCCAGGCGCACCAAGCCGAGCACCGAGATCAAGATCGAGCAGGTCCGCGAGCTCGCCGGCTTTCTCAACCTGGGCTCGCACCGCGGCCGGCTGCGGGTCGCGCTGGTGCATCCAGCCGAGGACATGAATCCGAACGCCGCCAACGCGCTGCTCAAAGGGCTCGAGGAGCCGCCCGCGGCCGCGGTGTTCCTCCTCGTTGCGCACCGGCCGGCGCAGCTCCTGCCGACCATACGCAGCCGCTGCGTCGCCCTCGCAGTGCCCGTCCCGCCGCAGCCTGCCGCCCTGCGCTGGCTGGCGGAGCAGGGCGCCCGAAACCCAGAGCGTTGGCTCGCCTATGCCGGCGGCGCCCCGCTTCGCGCGCTCGAATACGCCGCCAACGCCGAGGTACTTGAGCGCCTTCTCCAGCATCCGATGCCGGTCGACGATCGCGACGCGATCGAGGCCCTGGCCGACGCGCTCCAGAAGATCGCCCTCGACCGGGCTCTGGGCGCCATGGGCCTTCCGCCGAAATATCAGACCGGGACGACCGAGCGCGACTCCGCAAAGGCGCGGGAATGGCTTTCCTTCGCGCGGGGCATGGTCGAACGGCGCCTCCTTTCCCGCCACCCGCTCAATCCGAAGCTTTTCTCGGCCGAAATGCTGGCGAATTTGCCGCCAAGATAAAGCCGGTTCTCAGATTAGCAAGCTAAGTCTCTGTTCCTGCGTAACTAAGAGACACTCGCTTCTAGCCCAGGATTCCAGGACAGGGGGGACGCCTTGTTCCTATCCATGGGTCAGCTTGGGGGCATAATGGGTTATTTGACATAATACTGATTGCATGCGTTAGACACGTTCTGAGGAGTATTCGTGTGGCCGCATCCTTACAGCACGAAGCGGCGCATAGCGACTTGAGCCATCGGGGTCGAACCGCCATGCTCTCGGCGTTCCGACAGGAGACGCATGAAGACTGAGCTTGCAGCGCGCGCGCTGGCCATCCGGCGCGCGGCAACCATGATGGGCGGCCTGGACCGGCTCGCGGAGCGGCTGCGCGTGCCCGAGCGCCAGCTCGACTACTGGATGCGCGACATCGGCACCCTGCCGGACACGGTGTTCTTCGACGTCATCGACATCATCATCGAGCGCGCCGGGAAGCGCACCCCGGAGCGGCCGCTGGCCTCGGCTGCCGGGGCGGTTTCGTATAAAACCGCGGCGTAGAAAAACCTAGTTGAGCTTGCCCGGCGGCAGCGGCAGACGCGCCACCGGAATCCCTTCGTCCACGAGCTCGTCGTGCTCCTGGGCGCTCGCCACCCCCCGGATGGCGCGCGCGGGCGCCTCCTCGTAGAAGATCCTGCGCGCCTCGGCGGGGAAATCCTTGCCCACGTCCTGCGTCTTGGTGAGAAGCTCGTCCAGCATGCGCGAATAGAGCATCTGGGCGATGGCGAACGGATCCTTGCCCTCCATCTCGGGCGTGCGCTGCGGCGCCCCCGGCCCCTCGGCCGGACCGTTGGGCGCCGGCTTGGGCTCGGGCGCGCCCAGGTTCACGCGCGAGGCAGAAGGCACCCGCTCGATCTGCGTATTGCCGCAGCTCGGACACGCGAGCAGGCACCGCTCCTTCTGCGCGGCGAAGTCGCCGGCCGAGCCGAACCAGCCCTCGAAGCGGTGGCCTTCGCCGCAAAGCAGATCGAAAACAATCATTTGAGTGATTCTACAATGCACCGAATGGGGCGATACCGCAATGATCCCGCGGCGCTCGACGGCCTGGTCCAGGCCGACCGGGTGCACCGCGACGTGTATGTCGACCCGGAGCTGTTCCAGCTCGAGATGGAGCGGCTCTGGTCGCGCACCTGGATCTACGCCGGCCACGAAAGCCAGATCCGGAACGAAGGCGACTACCTCACCGTGGACGTCGCCGCGCAGCCGCTCATCGTGCTGCGTCACGGGGACGGCTCGGTGCGCGTGATCGTCAACCGCTGCGCGCACAAGGGAACCAAGCTCGTCGCCGGGCCAGCCGGCAACTGCGGCAAGACGCTGCGCTGCCCGTACCACGCCTGGACCTACCGTCTGGACGGCTCGATCCTCAACATTCCGCTCGCCCAGGGCTACGACGGCACGCGCCTCGCCGAGAGCGAAGCCTGGCGCGGGCTCGCGCTCGTAGAAAATCTCGCCACCTACCGCGGGTTCATCTTCGTGCGCCTGTCCCCGCAGGGCATCGGCTTTCGCGATTATTTCGGCGCGTCGCTCTCCTCCATTGACAACCTCGCCGACCGCTCGCCCGAGGGCGAGCTCGAGATCGCCGGCGGCTGCCTGCGCTACCTGCACAACTGCAACTGGAAGATGTTCGTCGAGAACCTGAACGACATGATGCATCCCATGATCGCGCACGCGTCCTCGGCCGGCACCGCGCGAAAGCTCTGGGAAGGCAAGCCCGCCGACGCGCCCAAGCCCATGTCGATCGAGCAGATCGCGCCGTTCGCCTCCGACTACAAGTTCTTCGACGACATGGGCGTGCAAGTGTATCCGCACGGGCACGGCTTCTCGGGGGTCAACTTCTCGATCCATTCCTCCTACGCGGCGCTCGGCGAGTACGAGGCGCTGATGAAGAAGGCGTACGGCGAGGAGCGCGCGCGCCAGATCCTGGGGACCGTGCGGCACAACACCGTGTACTACCCGAGCCTCACCATCAAGGGCGCGATCCAGTCGATCCGTATAGCGCGGCCGCTCGCCGCCGACCGGACGCTCATCGAATCGTGGACCTTCCGCCTGAAGGGCGCGCCCGAGGTGCTCCTGGAGCGCACCGTCGCCTACAACCGCCTCATCAACTCGCCGATGTCGATCGTCGGCCACGACGACCTGCACTGCTACCGCGCGATCCAGGAAGGCCTCGCCGGCGAAGGCAACGAATGGGTCAGCCTGCACCGCAACCACGCCGCCGGCGAGGCCGACGAGCTCGAGCGCCGCGGCGAGCTCACCTGCAATGGCACGAGCGATGCGTCGATGCGCAACCAGTTCCGTGCATGGAAAGAGTTGATGGTCCCGGAATGAAAATCGAAAAAACAGGGACGGACCACGTTTTTCCGGTGGAGCGCGATTTGTCGCGCTTTGTCCGCCACGAAGCGCGCCTGATCGACGAGAAGCGCTTCGACGAGTGGCTCGCGCTTTTCACCGACGACGCCCGTTACTGGGTGCCGGCGGCGCCTGAACAGACCGACCCGGTCGGCCACAATTCGCTCGCCTACGAGGACCGCCTGCTGCTCGAGCTGCGCATCGAGCGGCTGAAGAGCCCGCGTGCCTATTCGCAGCGTCCGCCGAGCCGCTGCCTGCACGTGCTGCAGGAGCCCGAGATCGAAACTTTGGACTACGCCCGCGGCGAGTTCCTGGTGCGCACGCCCTTCCTCTACACCGAGACGCGCGGCGACGAGTCGCAGCGCTACGCCGCGACCGCATGGCACACCCTGGTCAGCGCGGACGGGGAGTTGCGCATCCGTCTCAAGCGGGTCGACATCCTGAACTGCGACGCCGCCCTGCCCTCGATCCAGCTCTTCCTGTGAGCACCGCCCTCGTCACCGGCGGCAGCGCCGGGATCGGCCGGGCGGTCGCCGAGCGCCTGCTAGCTGCGGACTACGAGGTGGTTTCCCTCGATCTTCATCCCTCCCCCTTGAAGGTGAGACACGTCGAGGTGGATCTCACGGACACCGAGGCCACCTTGCAGGCCGCAACCGAGATTGCGCGCAACCACGCGGTCACCACGCTGATCCACAACGCCGGGGCGATCCGCCCTGCCCTCCTCCAGGACGTGCAGCTCGCCGATCTGGCCGCGCTCGCCAACCTTCACCTCGGCGCCGCCATCACGCTGACGCAGGCGGCGCTCCCGGCGATGAAGGAAGCGGCCTACGGCAGGATCGTGTTCGTCTCCTCGCGCGCGGCGCTCGGCGTGCCGACCCGCACCGCCTACGCGGCGACCAAGGCGGGCATCCTCGGCATGGCGCGCACCTGGGCGCTCGAGCTCGCGCCCTGCGGCATCACGGTGAACGTGGTGGCGCCAGGCCCGATCCGGACCGCGAACTTCCACGGCGTGGTTCCCGAGGGCAGCCCGCAGGTGGAGCGCATCGCGCAGGCGATCCCGGTGCGGCGGCTAGGCGAGCCGGGCGACGTCGCGCGCGCGGTGATGTTCTTCGCCGACCGCGAGGCCGGCTTCGTCACCGGGCAGGTGCTGTATGTCTGCGGCGGCGCCAGCGTCGGCGCTTTTTCCCTCTAGCAGCGCCTCCACCAGCCGGCGCTGGGCCGGCAGGCAGACGCGCTTCAGGTCGTAGCGCTCGAGCACCGTGCGGCGCGCGGCTTCTCTCAGGGGTTTGAGCTGGTCTTGCCGCTGCAATGCTTCGTCGACCTGGGCCGCAAGCTTGCTCGTACCGAAAAAGTCGGTGAGCAACCCGTTCATGCCGTGCTCGATGGCCTCCTCCACCGGCGGCGTGCGCGAGCCGATCACGAGGCAGCCGCTCGCCATGGCCTCGAGCAGCGACCAGGACAGGACGAACGGGTACGTGAGATACACATGGACCGACGACCTGCGCAACAGCGCCAGATAGTCCTTGTACGGAAGGCGCCCGAGAAAGCTCACGCGAGCGAGATCGATCTTCCCGTCGAGCTCCCGCAGCAGCCGCTCGCGGTAGGTCTGGCCAGGCGGCAGGCGCGGCGAGTAGCTCACCGCGTCGCCGCCGACGATGGCGATGCGTGCGTTCGGCCGGCGGCGCTGGATCTCGGGAATCGCGCGCATGAACACGTGGAAGCCGCGGTAGGGCTCGAGGTTGCGCGCCACATACGTAATCAGCTCTTCCCGAAAGTCATTTTTCTTGGGAAGAGCAAGATCCGTGTCCACGCCATCGTGAATCACCGACATCCGTGCCTGGTAGGCGTCGGGAAACTGGCGTTGCTGCCAGAACGTCGGCGCGACGACCCAATCGGCGGCGTCGAGCGACATGAGAAGCGGAGCGTTCATCACCCGCAGGCGCAGCAGGCTCTTCGCCGACGGCGGAAACTCGGGATCGAACCCCATGTCGGCGCCGCGCGCGCGATAGAAGAACTCGCCGTAGAGGAGGAGCGGCGCCGCCGGGAAGATGTCCTTGAGGAAGAGCGCCTCGCCCCAGCCGATGTGGGCGAATACGAGATCCGGCCGGAAGCCGGCGCGCCGCAACGCCGCGGCGGCCGTGGCGAGCGCGCGGCCGCGTTGCATGGCGCGCAGCGCGCTCGCTTCGAAGGCGCCCGCGTGGTCCTCGCGCGGCGCTTCGTAGGCGAAGAGCCTCACCCCGGGAAGCCGCGGCTGGTAGCGCAGGTTCTCCTTGTCGCCGAGCGCCACGACCTCGTGACCTGCCCCGGCGTAGTGCGTCGCGAGATGGCGGTACTGGCCGGGAAAATTCTGGTGGACGAAGAGGAGCCGCATTACATGGGCTCCCTCATCGCGCGGCGCAGATACGAGGTGACCGGGGCGAGGAGGTAGTCTGCCGCGGTGCGGCTGTCGGTCCGGACGAAGACCTCGGCTGGCATGCCCGCCTGCAGCTTCAGGTGCCCCGCCTCTGCCAACGCCTCGGCCGGGACGTCGATCTGCACCACGTAATAGGGCGTGCCGGTCTGCTGCTCGACCAGCCGGTCGCCCGAGACGTAGATCACCGTCCCGGGCACGAGCGGCGTGGTGCGCTGCTGATAGGCGGTGAGCCGCACGTCGGCCTGTGAGCCGGCGCGCACGTGGTTGATGTCCTCGGGGCGGATGCGCGCTTCGACGATCAGGCGCTTGTCGTCGGGCACGATCTCCATCAGCACCTCGCGCGGCCCGACCACCGCGCCTTGGCTGAAGACCCGCAGCCCTACCACCTCGCCGTCGATCGGCGAGAGGATGCGCTGGCGCTCGGACGCGTCCTTCGACGGGCGGATGCGCTCCTCGAGGTCGAAGATGCGCGCGCTGGTGTCCTTCAGCTCGTCGGCCGCGGCCTGGACGTAGGCGTTGCGCATCGACAGGATGCGAAGCTCGAGCTCCGCAGTGCGCTGTCGCGACTTGGCGAGCTCGGCGCGGCGCTCGCCGTGGCGCGCCTCGTATTCGGCGGTGGCGCGCTGCAGCGTCATGATCCGGGTCTTCTGTACGTAGCCCTGCGCGAGCAGCCCTTCGTTCGCAGTGAGCTCCTCCTTCTGAAGCTTGAGCGCCCGCTCCTCGGCCGCGAGCTGCTCGTTCAGCGCCACGACCTCGGCTCCGGTCTCGTCGATCTGCTTGCGCAACAGCACGATCTGCGTGTCGAGCGCGTCGCGCCGCGCGCGGAACAACACCGATTCGCGCGCGAGCTGCTCGGCCATCTTCGGCTCGTTGCCCCGCTTCACGAGATCGGCGGGAAACACCGGCTTGGCCGCGAACGCGCGCTCGGCCTCGAG